>Ga0102945_1000501_pt1 | contig 11908 bp, 12 predicted proteins | sample SalPonred_H2O_MG_FD_78207 | JGI IMG/M metagenome (GOLD analysis project Ga0102945, IMG submission 78207) | Salt pond water microbial communities from South San Francisco under conditions of wetland restoration - Salt Pond MetaG R2_restored_H2O_MG ...
CCAGAGTTTTTACGCGAAGGTCGCGCACTTCACGACAACTTGCATCCGTCGCGTATTGTGGTGGGTGAACAGTCTGAGCGGGCACGAACCTTTGCCGAGCTGCTGCAGCAAGCAGCCGTCAAAGAAGATGTGCCTGTTCTTTTTACCAATTCGACCGAAGCCGAGGCGATCAAGCTGTTTGCCAATACGTATTTGGCGTTGCGGGTGTCCTATTTCAACGAGCTTGACTCCTATGCGGCAAGCCTTGGGCTCGATACCCGTCAGATCATTGACGGCGTTGGCTTAGATCCCAGGATTGGGACCCATTACAACAATCCATCGTTTGGCTATGGTGGCTATTGTTTGCCTAAAGACACCCGTCAGTTGTTAGCCAATTATCGCGACGTCCCGCAAAACCTCATCCAGGCCATCGTCGACTCCAACACGACACGCAAGGACTTTGTGGCCTTCGACATTATCAATCGGGACCCGTCGGTGGTCGGTGTTTACCGCCTGATTATGAAAAGTGGCTCGGATAATTTTCGGTCATCGAGTATCCAGGGCATCATGAAGCGTATTAAAGCGCGCGGTATCAAAATGATTGTTTTTGAACCGACGTTACAGGAGACTGATTTTTTTGGTTCGCCTGTGTATACCGATTTTGATGCTTTCAAGCGTGATGCCGATTTAATTATCAGCAACCGCATGACAGAGGCTTTGTCTGACGTGGCGCAAAAGGTCTACACCAGGGATCTGTTCGGTAACGATTAGCGACGTAGTGTGATCACGTATCCTTTCATTGTTGCGCCGTCTCGTGCTACCTTGAAATATCCCTTAGCAACGATGCGATGTAAAGGAGATGATCATGGCAACAGTAAACAAGACCAAAGCACAAGCGGTGTCTGATCTGGCTGTCTTAATCACTGGTGGCGCTCGTGGGATTGGTGCGGCCACGGCTACGCGTTTGGGCAATGGTGGCGCCAAGGTCATGATCACTGATGTGCTAGACGAAGAGGGTCAAGCCTTGGCTGACAGTTTGGGGCCCAATGTCCGCTATCAACACCTTGATGTGACCGAGGTCACCCACTGGCAGCGAGCAGTGACAAACACCGAAAAACACTTCGGCGCGCTCAATGCCTTATTTAACAACGCCGGCGTCGTCGACTTTGAGGCGGTTGATCACACGACACCCGAATCGTTCAAACGGGTATTGGATATCAACCTGTTTGGCGTTTTTTTGGGTATTCAGGCGGTGACGCCAGCCATGCGGCGGGTCGGACACGGCGTGATTGTGAATACTTCTTCGACCGCTGGTCTCCAAGGTTACGCCGGACTGGCCGGTTATGTGGCGAGCAAGTGGGGCGTGAGGGGGTTGACCAAAGCCTGTGCACTTGACTTGGCGCCCGATCATATTCGTGTCTTGTCGATCCATCCCGGCCCGATTCGTACACCCATGACCGCGGAAATGCCCGACGAGGTGGTTCAGTCGCAACCGATTGATCGCTTCGGGGAGCCAGATGAAGTGGCGCGAATGGTTCAATTTTTATTGACTGAGGCGACATTTAGCACGGGTAGTGAGTTCGTCGTCGATGGCGGTGCGGTGACAGGCCAAGTGTTGGCGTTGAAATAACCGTTCAGACCAATCGCCATGCCGTGGTCAGTGCCACACTGTTGTTTGGCGTTGCCCTTGGATTGGCGCGCACTGGTAATCTCGTGTGAATCTGATCAGAAGCTTCACAGGTGATTTCATGAGCCAACCATCACACGCGCTTTGCGTACAACGTTATTTCGACGATTTCACGCTTGGCGAACGATTTAATATTCCCTCGCGTACCATGACGGACGCCTTGTTTGCTGCGTTCCAAATGGCCAGTGGTGATAACCACCCTGTGCACTACGACATTGAGTATTGCCGTGCGCGTGGGATGCCTCAAATGTTGGCTCATGGGTTCCAAGTGTTGATTCAAAGTGCGGCAGGGGCTGGGTTGTTCCCTCACATGGTCGAGGACTCTTTGAAAGCTTTTATTGACCAGCGCTCACGCTTTGTTAACCCCGTGTTTGTGGGAGATACGCTCTACCCGAGCTTGACGGTGAGCGATTTGATCCCGGGCAACACGACGGGCGTGTTGGTCATGACATCCGTGATTACCAATCAACGGGAAGAAACGGTGCTAGAAGGTGAGCAACGTTATTTGTTGCGTAAAAAACCACAAGACTGAGCGAGGCAAACATGCAACCACTAAAGGGCATTCGTGTATTGGATTTAAGTAAGGTGCTGGCTGGCCCGCTTTGCGCCCAGTACCTGGGGGACATGGGAGCCGATGTCATCAAAATCGAGCCGCCAGGCACCGGTGACGACACGCGTGCTTGGCTACCGCAAAAGGGCGGTGAGTCAGCCACCTTCATGTCGGTGAATCACAACAAACGCAGCTTGGCGCTGGACTTAAAAACCGAGGCGGGTCAGGCGGTCTTACACCGCTTGGTCAAGCAAGCCGATGTGGTCATTCAAGGGTATGGCGCGGGTACCGCACAAAAACTCAAGGTTGATGATGAAACGCTACGCGCCATCAACCCAAAGCTTGTTTATTGCGAAATCTCAGGCTACGGGCGCGACGGCCCGTTGGGTAAAGAGCCGGGTTATGACGTGATGTTGCAGGCCTTTAGCGCCATGATCAGCACCATGGGTGATCCTCAGGGGGAGTTAGCGCGCGTCAGTTTCTCGCCGGTGGATTTGGGTACGGGTATCCATGCGTCAACGGGCATTTTGGGGGCGTTACTGCACCAACAACGCACGGGCGAAGGTGTTTATGTGGAAGTCTCATTGTTAGACACGGCCATGGGTTTCATGGTTTACCTGGCACACAATTACTGGGCCAGTGGCAAAGTGCCGGGACCCATGGGTTCGGCACACCCCTCGTTATGTCCTTATCAACTGTTTAAGACATTGGATGGCCAAGTCATGTTGGGCGTGGCCAATGACCGTGCTTGGCAGCGGTTCTGTGAGGTGGCGGGGATGCAAGCCTTTGTCGCGGAGCCTAAGTTTGCGACCAATGCCGATCGCGTGCGACATTTTGATGAAACCAACGCGTTGGTGCAGCAATTTATGCGTTTAAAGACGACCGAGGACTGGATCGTCAAGTTACGGGCGGCCGGGGTGCCTGTGGCGCCTATTCACACCTTGGATCAAGCGCTAGAAGATGAGCACGTTCTGGCCAGGGGTATCGTGTCTAGTACCGCTCATCCCACCGTCGGTGAGGTCAAGCACATCAATCAACCGGTGACATTTAATCGCGAGCCCCGAAAGTCCCAGCGCCCGTCGCCGACTTTGGGGCAGCACACGAAAGAGATTTTGCTTGAATTCGGGTTTACCGAGGCGGAAATAAACTGTCTTGACGGTGCAAAAGTAATCGAATAGCCTAAAAACCCCATACTAACAACATAGGAATTGTTATGTCTTTTTTCGAGGCTGTTTCGTCCTGTTTTTCTAAATACGCCACATTTTCTGGTCGCGCATCGCGCAGCGAATATTGGTGGTTTATGCTGTTTTGGATGCTAGCGACAACGGTAATCAACCTGCTTGTTGGGTCATTTTTGGGAGCAGAAGTCGGTAGTGTGATTGGCCTTTTGGTTGTGTTGGGCCTTTTTCTACCTACGATTGCGGTCTCGGCGAGGCGATTACATGATATGAACCATAGCGGTTGGTGGCAGTTGTTGGCACTGACAGGTATCGGTGGTTTGGTACTTGTTATTTGGTATATGTTTCCCGGCTCGCCAGACACGAATCGTTTTGGCGAACCGGTCGTGGCATTTCAAGACCAGCTGGCGTAGCTTGAAATAACAGTTCTTAGTCAAAAGCAGGCTAAGCCCCCTCAGACACGAGTAGCTGGCCTTTGACTAACGAGCGCACTGTTTTATAGAAAAGATAGGGCACAAGTGCGCTGAGGATAATAAGAAATGCCCAGCCAAACCATAGAAATACGACGTCATCGGTTAATTCAAATTGCCTGAAGCTGGCAATGCCGATGGCAGCCACCGGAAATGAGTACGCCCACGCTGAGACGAAAAACGGCAGGGCCAGGAACCGCAAGGCATTTGAAGCAAGCAACAACGCCAAGAATAAACCGCTGTAATACAGTACGCGTGCAAAGGCATCTAGCTGCCCACCGTTCAGTGATACGTAAGCGACAAATGCCACTGCCGGTGGTGCGAGTAGGATGAATAATGTGGGCTTAAAACGATCGGGTAGGGTGTCGTGAAATATTAAGCGATTGATGACGATTGTCATCAATATCATCCAAAACACGATGCCGATACTGAAGAAAAACCAACTCACCTCCGTTTGACCGAGGCGCGCGCCCGCGATAGGTACGAGGACGTTGCCGACCACGGGGATAAACCAAGCCGGGTTTAGGTGCCCCAGTTGATAGTGGTCATGGTTTAACCAGCTGCTCATGGTGACTAGCGTAGCCACTAGCATCAATGAGACGCCGACCCACCATAAAACCGCTGCTACGCCCAGGTGGTGATTGGACCAGATCGTTGCCACCAGAATCAAACCGATTGGTATGGCGGCAAAAAAATTGAGCTTGATGGGGTGCTTGAATTCACCAGCGACCGCCGCTTGATGGCGCCATGTTTTGAGGCCGTAAGCCACCAGTAACACCAGCAACAATAGCGAGGTCAGCCAGCCCAGTGACCACGCCACCGGTTTGACTATCGGCAATCCTATTTCACTGGCTCGGGTCCACACCAAGGTCAGACCAGCCATGCCCATGACAGAGGCAAACAGCCCAATAGGCAGGTGTTGGAGTTTTTGGTGATCCATGACAGTTAGCCCTTCACAGAGGATTGGTTTCGTGATCAGACGGCGTCTGATTCGGGACATTGGCATGATGCGGGGCACAGTCTTTTTCCGTGGGCATCGCGTAAAGCAATAGATAAACAAACAATCCAAGAGTCGCGATTTGAATCAGCGCCAATAGTCCAAAGAGCCCCATCGCTAATGTTGCTGTTATCAAGCCGGTGGCCAGTAGGCCTTTACTCACCAAGAACATACCGAGCACAAAGAGCCCGACGCCTGGACAGATCAAGGAAAAGCTTGCGCCTTGCGGGTCGGCCTTCACCAAGGTTTGCCAGCCGGCATGACGGATGAGTTTTGGGGTGACGATTATGAAAATGAGCAACTGAGTAAGGAATATGGTGGCCAACAATGCCGTGATCGACCAGGCGCCGAGGTTCATCTCGAAATGGTGTTTACCCGCCATCAGCAAGCGATAGGCAGCAATACCCAAAATGGTGAGAATGGGTACGCCGATCAATAGTGAGCCAGTCGCGGTTGCTGCCGTGGGCGAACCCATCAAGCCGCGTACGCGAATGCGAAGGACGTCGGCGACAGCCACGAGTGCAAAGCCACCTGTCATAATCGCCATGACGGTCCCAATCGTGTGCCAAATCGCCATCTCGCTCATCGCGGCTGAAGCGGAAAACCCCACGGCAATCATGCCCAAAGCAAAAGCTGTGAAAAGTTCGACCAACCCTTTGCCTTGGTAGGTGAAGCCTTCCTGTTTAACCAGGCGCCGTTGTGCTTTCCAACGCGTCAGTGCCATCAACAACAAGCCAGCAAAGCCTAGCAAGGCGAATGGAAACAACCACTCTTTGATGTTCCACAAACCAGGCACGAACACCAGACCAACCACAAACGTGACGTTGATGGACATGGCAAGCAGCAGTGGCGTGAGCAATCGAAAGATGTGCGCCTCACCGCTGTATAAGTTTTCATGTGCGTGCGAGGCGACACGGCCGCGATGGAACCACCAAATCAATAGACTGTAATGAGCAAGGGCCAACAGGGCCAGCATCATGACCCAAAAATCAATCCAACCGCTCCAAGCAAGGTCCTGCCGAGCGAGTTGTAACTGTTCTGCCGTTGGCACGGGCAGACCACCTAGGGGAGCGAAGGCCAGTAGCCAAACGAAAAAGCTGATAGCCAATCCACCGGCGCCAAGACTGGCTAAGCCGTGTAGTGGGCTGAAAGGGATTAAGCGACGTTTCATGCGAACCTCCCTATTGCTGATGTGCTGATGGCCCGTCAGCAAAGCGCTGAGGAAGAGGTTGACCCGGTGCCCCGAAACAGAGCAAACCAAGCCAAACCAACAGCGTTTCACTTCTGCGGTTTATTGTATATAAATATACATAGTATTAATAAATATAGTATTGATCTATCGCAATGCAGGGTGTGGATTCCGTTGCCATTTGTCACGAATTTGCCTTGTAAACACGTTACGATTTGCCTTCGAAAAGTAACCATAAAAACGAGATTTCATGAAAACGTTGTTACTGGTCAGGCATGCCAAAACAGCGCCGGCAGGCGATCACCAAACCGACCACCAAAGAGCCTTAGAGGACTCGGGCGTTACAGCGGCAGGCAAGCTTGCGCATTACCTCAAAAAGAAAAACTACGGCGTTGACGTCATGCTCGTGAGTTCGGCAAACCGCACGCAAACCACGGCACAGATCCTCTTAACAGCCATGACCGAACAGCCACCGCAGGTGGTTGTTTCCGACGAGCTTTATTTGGCGAGCGCCGACACGCTTTGGCAAGCCATCACCGGTGCAGATGCCAGTATCCAAGACTTGATGGTGGTGGCGCACAATCCTGGCCTTGAGGAATTGGCGCAGCGTTTCTTGCCATCCTTGGACGGGTTACGCACCGGAGAAATGGTGCGTGTACGGTTTGATATCAGTGAGTGGCACGATGCTTCTGCGGCCGTGGGCCAGGATGTCAAAAGGGTATGAAGCGGTGGCAGTGGCCTCTGGTATTCACTTTTTGCGCGGTCATGAGTGAGGCGGTGGCAGCAAGCAGTGATTCCAACAAGGTGGTGATTGCGCATCGTGGCGCGAGCGGCTATTTGCCCGAGCACACCCTCGCGGCCAAAGTGATGGCGCATGCGCAAGGGGCTCATTTTCTGGAGCAAGACTTGGTCATGACCAAGGACTCGCACGTGGTGGTGTTACACGATCTGACACTGAATGCGATTTCCGATGTGGCTGTTACGTTTCCGGACCGTGCCAGGCCGGACGGCAAACATTATGTGATCGACTTTACTTTGGCTGAATTGCGTCAGCTCGACGTGAACGAACGGCGTGATGCCCGTGGTGAGCCGCTTTACCCGGGGCGTTTTAAGCGTCAGCAAGTGCCGTTCGGTATTCACACCTTGAACGAAGAAATCCAGTTAATTCAAGGCTTGAATCGAACGACCGGGCGCAAGGCAGGCCTCTACGCGGAAATCAAGGCGCCCGCTTTTCATCACGAAGAGGGTTACGACTTGGCTCGCGCCGCATTAGAAATTTTGCAATCCCATGGCTACACCACACGCGATGATGGGGTGGTGATCCAGTCATTTGATGCCCTTGAATTGCAACGCATCAAAAACCAATTGCTTCCCGATCTCGGCCTTGACTTGCCCTTGACTCAACTGCTCGCGGATCCAAACTGGGGGGCATCTATCGGTTCGCCTTCAGACAAAGGTTGGCAATCCAGTGACGCTGCGGCAGTGGCGGCTTATGCCGATGCCCTTGGCGTGCCCATATCGATGTTGTTTGAGCCGGTAGCTGCGCATGCGTTGTCGCCTCAATCACCTGAAAACCCACTCGATCTGTCGCAAGTGATCGTTCCCACGGCACTGGTGAAGCAGGCCAAGGCACAGGGTTTGACCACTCACGCTTTTACCTTGCGAGCCGACCAATTGCCTCTAAACCAAGGGGCGTTAAAAGACTGGCACCATTGGCTGTTTGAGAAAGCGCAAGTCGATGGACTGTTTGTCGACTTCCCTGATTTAACGGTGCAGTATCTTGAGCAAGCGCCTTAACATGCGTTTGCCCAAGCCAGCTTCTTTTAATGTCCCTTCATCAACTTACCGCTGCCACCCGTGTAGGTTGGTGGCTTGACAGTGAACTCCACCACGTCCTGATAACCGCCTTCGAAGTTCAGTTGCAGGGGAACCGTCTCACCGGCGGTGAAAGGACTGTTCAGACCGATGAACATGATGTGATAGCCACCGGGCTCTAGCTTGACCGAACCGGCCGCTGGGATGTTGATTTCTTGGACTTCGCGCATTTTGGCGACACCGCCCTCGCGGATAACCGTGTGTAGCTCGACGCGATCTGCCCGGTCACTCTCTACAGACATCAGGGCCAGAGGCCTGGCACCCGTGTTGTGAATCGTGACATAGCCAGCGCCATTCTTTTGTCCGGGAACAGACCCGCGCAGCCAGGGATCATTGAAGCGCAGTGGATCTGGGCCGCTTTGCGCCATCACCACTGAACTGGTGGCTAGCAAAAGACCCGCAAGCAAAGACGTCAGGAAGGTGGTTGCTGTTCGCATGAAAGCCTCCGAGGTTGCTGTTAAGTGTACGGTGGCGTCTGTTGTTGACATTCGTCACTTGTGTCAAGGGGAACGATAAAGGTGGCGGTAAATTTATCCATGACCATAGTGTACTGCTGGACTGGTGCCGAGTAAAAAAGGGGAGGTGTCTTTATGGACAAGTCATTGAACTATGTTTAACTGTACCTTGGTTTATGTGAATACTCATCGGGAGCAATCATGGCTTTTATGAAGCAATCGAGGCTACAGTCGCGACTACACGATACGGTCTTCGCGGGCAGACAGGCTGAAAAACCCCTGCCTAAATTTCATTTTCCAAAACAAGAAAGTCAGGCCGCAGATGTTAAGCAGCTTGTGGAAGATGAATTGTTCTTAGACGGCAATCCGCGCCAGAATCTTGCGACTTTCTGTCAAACCTATGAGGAAGACGAAGTCCGCCACATCATGAATTTGGCCATCGATCGCAATATGATAGACAAGACCGAGTACCCCCAGACCGCTGAATTGGAAATCCGTTGTGCGCACATGCTCGCGGATCTCTGGCATGCGCCGAACGTGGGCAAGAGTATCGGTACATCGACGGTCGGTTCATCTGAAGCTTGCATGTTGGGTGGGATGGCGGCCAAGTGGCGTTGGCGCGCCCGACAGCAGGCCAAAGGCAAACCAACCGATAAGCCCAATTTGGTTTGTGGCCCGGTGCAAGTCTGTTGGGAGAAGTTTTGTCGTTACTGGGACATTGAAATGCGGCAAGTGCCGATGACGTCGGATCGCTTTTTGATGGACGCTCAGAGCATGATTGAGCTTGTCGATGAGAATACCATTTGTGTGGTGCCGACCTTTGGTGTGACCTACACTGGTCATTACGAAGACATCAAACCCATCGCGCAGGCGCTTGATCGCTTAGCCGAGGAGAAAGGCATTGATGTGGATATCCATGTTGATGCGGCATCCGGTGGTTTTCTGGGACCGTTCTGTGCGCCTGAGATCGAATGGGATTTCCGTTTGCCACGCGTCAAATCAATCAGCACTTCTGGTCATAAATATGGGTTAGCTCCCTTAGGTGTGGGTTGGATTGTGTGGCGCGATCGAGAAGACTTGCCAGAAGACTTGGTTTTTTCTGTGCCTTATCTCGGTGGCAGTGTGGGTACGTTTGCGATCAACTTCTCTCGTCCGGCTGGCCAGGTGGCGGCGCAGTACTACCTCTTTAACCGCTTGGGTTTTGAAGGGTACAAGCGCGTGCACTCGGCCTGCTACGAGACGGCTTTGTGGATCAGTGACGAAATCGAAAAACTCGGGCCATTCACGTTTATCAATCGCGGCGCTGCAAGTGATGGCATTCCAGCGAGTTGTTTTCGGATCACGCCGGGACATGAAGACAGCTTGGGCTATAACCTGTATGACTTGTCTGACCGTTTGAGCACCCGGGGTTGGCAGGTGCCCGCGTTTCAGCTCATGGACGGCGCCAAAGACATTGCGATCATGCGCTTGATGGTCCGCCAAGGTGTCAGCCGTGACATGGCATCTCTGTTAATCGATGACATGAAACGTGCGATTGAGGGCTTTAAGAAGCGCCCCGTCCCAGTCGGTCTAACCGAGAAGGAACGTGGCGCTTACAGTCACAACTGATTTACAAGGCTTGCACCACTGCGGCTTCGAATTGGCCGGCCCGGTAGTCTTGCAGGGTCTGTTGAATCTCCTGCTCGGAGTTCATGACAAAGGGGCCGTACTGGGCAATGGGCTCCAAGAGCGGCTTGCCTGCCACGAGCAAACACTTGGTCGCCACATGGGATTTAAGCCTCACGCACGACGCCCCATCGTCGGTCAGGATGGCCATGTGGCGATCGGGCACGGTTTGCTCACCGACAATGCTCTCACCGCGATAGGTATAAAGAAAAGCGTGGTGACCGGGCGGGACGTTGGCCTCAAACGATCCGTTGGCGGGTAGGTGAATGTCCAGGATCAGTGGCTCGGTATCAGGGCGTTGCACCGCGCCGACCGTCTGTTCGCTTTCACCGGCGATGACGCGCACCGTGACGCCATCGGGTGTGGTGTATTCAGGGATGTTACCGGCTGCAATGTCGCGGTAGCTGGGCTTTGTCATTTTGTTTTTGGCGGGCAGATTCAACCACAGCTGAAACCCCTCCATGAGCCCGTCTTCTTGCTCGGGCAACTCGGAGTGGATCAAACCACTGCCAGCCGTCATCCATTGAACACCACCGGGTTCAAGTAGACCCTCATTACCGGCGCTGTCGCGATGACGCATACGCCCTGCAATCATGTAGGTGATCGTCTCAAAACCGCGGTGAGGGTGGTTTGGAAAACCACCCATGTAGTCTTCCGGGTTGTCATTGCGAAAGGCATCTAGCATCAAAAACGGATCAAGCCGTTTTTGTAAGGATTGCGTGAGCACTCGGGTCAGTTTGACACCGGCGCCGTCCGATGTTTGGACGCCTTGCACCAGGTTTTCTACAAACCGTGACTGTTGACTTGATTGGTTGGTCATATTCATTCTCCTGCGTTAGCCAGTCTATAGCGAGATATCACGCCACAGACAGGGCGGCGATTTGTTCGTGCGCCTCTTCCATGGCCTTACTGGCCGCTTCTGGACCCATGGCAAAACCTTCGGCATAAACAAATTGCACATCAGTCATGCCCATAAAGCCCAAGATGAGTTTCAGGTAGGGCACCTGTGTGTCGTTTGGTGTGTCGCGATAGATGCCGCCACGGGCCAAGGCCACATAGACTTTCTTGCCTTTGAGTAAGCCTTCTGGACCGTTCTCGGTATATCGAAAGGTCACGCCAGCTTTGGCCACCGCATCAACCCAAGACTTCAGCTGCACGGGAATGCCGAAGTTGTACATGGGCACGCCCAAGACAATCACATCACTGGCTTGCAGTTCGGCAATCAGGGCATCGTCTAGATCCATTCTTTCTTTCTGCTCTGGTGAGCGCTCATCGGCGGCAGTAAAAAGCGCATTTAAGGCGGGCTCATCGAGTGTGGGGTGCGGTTCGAGGGCCATGTCGCGCACTTTGACGGTGGCGTCGGGCTGTTCGTTTTTGAGGCGCTTGGTGATGAGATTGGCGACGGCGGTCGAGTTGGCGCCGTCAGAGCGTGCGCTGGTATTGAGTTGAAGGATTTGCATGTGGTGCTCCGGTTTGCGTTTGCTGAGGGCGTGGCCGTGTGCCTTGCGCCAAGGTTCTATGTCAGGTGTCCAGTTTATTGGGCCATATTGATTTGATAAACCGGTTTCTTTGGGTATCATTGTTCCATATATGAAACAGCTGGAGGGGGCTTTGTCGAACAAATCAGCGGCACGAACGGTCGAGCCGCACTGGGTGACGGGGCAAGCGGACGACTTGGCGCTGTTCGCCCACTTGATCGATGCGGGCAGCTTTTCTGCCGCGGCTGAGCGCGTTGGCATACCAAAGTCGACCCTGTCACGGCGTTTATCCGCCCTGGAAAACCGCCTGGGTCAGCGTTTGGTCACGCGCAGTACCCGTCGATTACAAATCACCGATTTTGGTGAACGCATGTTAGAGCATGCG
>Ga0102945_1000502_pt1 | contig 11874 bp, 10 predicted proteins | sample SalPonred_H2O_MG_FD_78207 | JGI IMG/M metagenome (GOLD analysis project Ga0102945, IMG submission 78207) | Salt pond water microbial communities from South San Francisco under conditions of wetland restoration - Salt Pond MetaG R2_restored_H2O_MG ...
CGAACAGATCCCGCCGTGTCGGTGCCTAGTGTGCCATAAACCATGCCGCTAGCCACAGCCACGGCGCTGCCACTTGATGATCCGCCCACGGCTAGGTGTTTGCCGAGCGGATTGATGGGGGTGGGAATCGAAGCGGTTTGCCCCGTTGCGGCACAGGCGTCTTCAGCCATGGCCAATGCGCCTAAATTAATTGCGCCTGCTTTGCTTAAAACCTCGACAGCAGGCGCTGGTGACGTGCCGGCTGACAGCTTGCCAAAGTCGCGGCCGAGTCCCGGTGTACGTTCTTGTAAATCGAAAATATCTTTGTGTGCCAGCGCCGCACCACTGAGGGGTCGCTCTTTTTCAAAACCACGCTCAAGGTTGACAGGTAAACGATGGGTGATCGTTTTCAATTGCGCGCCTAGCGTGTTGAATTGCTCTTGTTGTTGCGCCACTACCTCTGCATAGACTAGCTTGTTACTAGACAGACTCTGGTGCAATGCCGAGATAGAGTTAGGTAATTTCATGGTCATCGGAAGGTCGCGAGGTATCGCGCAAACGCTTTTTTGTGTGACTCAGCGTCCAGGTCACGAGCGGGAACGTTTTGATTCTGCTCTAAATTCACGTGGGCTGCTGTCAGAGCTGCATACAACCTAGAAAGGCTTTTGGTGACTCGCTGTTGTTGTCGCTCATTTAGGTCAACCTGATTCTTTGTAAGCTGCTGCTGACTCCACTGATGCCAAGCGGGTTTGTCTTCGCGCCCACCATTTACTGTTTGGCTATCTTTCTGATCGGTTTTATTCAAGGATTGGCCTTAACGATTTATCGTTGATCGTTCATAGTGTCTTACTTTATTTGTAGTGAATTTGAGAGCTTAAAGCAAGGTGTCTTAGCCGCTAATTGTCGGAACAGGTTAAGCGCTGCTTGGCGCTACCGACGATAGAGCAACCAAGGTCATGATCCGAGTTGTCACGAACGCAACATCGACTGGTCGTCGAGTTGCGTTCGCGTCAAGCTTTGCGGATAGATGATTACTGCCTGATGGTATCCGGTAACCAAGTGGCGATTTCAGGAAAAACAATCAACAAAATGGTCGCGAGCACTAAGAGTAAGAAAAACGGAAAGGCTGCCTTAGCAACTTCCCAAAGGTTTTTGCCTGTCATTGACTGTAGGATGAAAAGATTGATGCCCACGGGAGGAGTGATCTGCGACATCTCAATCACCACCACGATGAAGATGCCGAACCAGATGGGATCGATACCGGCTTGTTGCGTAATCGGCATAATCACCGCAGCCGTTAGCACTACTATGGAAATACCATCCAAAAAGCAACCCAGGATCACAAAAAGCAAGGTCAAAGCCAGCAGTAACTCAAACTTTCCAAGCCCAAGCGTGCCCACCCAAGCCGCTAGCTCGCGAGGAATTCCAGTGAAGCCCATTGCCGTTGAGAGAAAGGCGGCACCGGCCAAGATGAAAGACACCATAACGCTAGTTTTGGTGGCGCCCAAGACACTATCGATAAAACTTTTTTTGTTTAACGACCCCGTGAAAAACGCTATTAGAAGCGCACCCACGACACCGACCGCTGCGGCTTCAGTGGCGGTGGCCACGCCCATGTATATCGAACCAATCACCGCAATCATGAGTAAGACGATAGGAAACAGCTTGGCCGTTTCTCTAATGCGTCTAAAGAAGGGAATCTTTTCTTCGCGAGCAGGCACCTTTGATGGGTTGAGCATCGACCAAATGGCCAAATAACCCATAAATAGCACCATTAACATCGCGCCGGGCAGCACACCCGCAATGAAGAGACGCGTGATGGACACATCAGCAGCCACCCCATACACAATCATGATGATCGAAGGCGGGATCAAGAACCCAAGGGTTGAGGAGCCTGCCAAGCTACCAATCGTTGTGCGCTCGTCATAGCCGCGTTTGAGCAACTCTGGGATAGTTATGCGACCGATGGTTGCCGTGGTCGCGGCTGATGATCCAGAAACGGCCGCAAAAATACCGCAACTGACGACATTTATGTGTATCAATCTGCCAGGAAAGCCAGCTAACCAAGGCGAAAGGCCTTCGAACATGTCTTTAGCCAAACGCGTACGGTAGAGAATTTCTCCCATCCAAATAAACAGGGGCAGGGCGGTTAAAGCCCAGCTTGAGCTTTGCCCCCAAATAACAGTCGATTGGATACTCGCAGCGGGTGCGTGTGAGAACGCCACCATACTGATCAAACCCACCGACATCAACGTCACAGCCACCCATACACCTGATGCTAAGAGCACCAGCATGACGACGGCAACGATCAAACCAATTGTTGAGACATCCATGGCTTAGTCCATCACCCGTTCTTTATTTTTTTCAAAATTTGGCTCTTTGCCGCGAATCACGTTGACCAAGTCTTCGAGGATTGCCAAGCAAAACAGCGTGACGCCAATGCCCATACTTAATTGAGGGATCCAAATGGGGTATTTCAAAATGCCTGTCGATACCTCATTGAAAGACCAACTTTCGTAAACCAATGAGATGGAATTCATTGCCCAGATCGCAATCATGACTAAGGCAAACGATAAAACCAATAAGAGCAGAATGCGCTGTAACTTCGAGGCAAGCCTGTCAGTCAGTAAAGTGACTCGAATGTGTGAGCCAGAGCGAAATGAGTAGGCCAACCCTAAAAAACTACTGGCTGCCAAACAATAGCCGGCGAATTCATCAGCCGAAGGAATTTGTTGGTTGAACCAACGGGCAGCGATTTGGGCTACTACCAATACGGCGATAGCCACCAAAAACACGCCTGCCAGGTAACCGCTCCAAGTAAAGAGACGGTCGAGAATTTTAGCGACCATGGTGTCCTGTTCCAGAAAAAAAACAAAGCCGGCGAATCACGCCGGCTTTGCGACTGTCGAATCAAATTAACGCAATGGTGCGAGAATTTTTTCTGCGTCTGAGCCTACAGCTTCTGCCCAATCAACCGACATGACGTCGCCGATTTGTGCCAAAGACTTGGTCACGGCTTCGTTGGTTGTTTTGTATTCCATTTTTTCTTTCAACTGGTTGGTGGTCTCAGTGAAAACCTCTTCACTCATTTTCCAACCGCGTGTTTCTGCGGCTTTACCAGCGTCGAGAATGGCCTGTTGGGCCTTTGGCGTCAAGCGCTTGAAGGCTGCTTCGTTCACGTAGATCATGTTCTTAGGCATCCACGCTTGGGTATCGTAGTAGTAGTTGGCAAAAGTCCAAGCTTCTGTACGAACACCGGTTGCAGCTGAGGTCACCATGGCGTCAACGATGCCAGCGGTAAAGGCTTGAGGAATCTCAACCGCTTCGACCGTTGTAGGCACGGCTTTCATGAGAGATGCCATTTTCTCCGTGGTGGAGTTGTAAGTGCGAAACTTCACACCTTCAAAGTCAGCGATGCTTTTGATTTCGTTTTTCGTGTAGAAACCCTGGCCAGGCCATGGCACGGCATAGATCAAACGCATGCCCTGATCTTGTAGATACTTTTCAACGAAAGGACGCTGGCCCTCATAGAGCTTCATGGCACTTTCGTAGCCGTTCACCAAAAAGGGAATGGCGTCGACTTGGAAGATAGGATTTTGATTGCTCAGGTTCGACATAATCGTCTCGCCAATCTCGACTTGTCCTGTGCGAACGGCACGAGGGATCTCAGGGTGCTTAAAGAGCGACTGAGCAGAGTGGACAGTAATCGAGAGCTCGCCACCTGACATCTTGTTTACGTCAGCAACAAATTCCTGAATGTTTTTGGTGTGAAACTCTGACTCCGGATAAGGGGTCGCCATGTTCCAAGTGGTCTGAGCCACGGCACTAAACGACAACGTTGCAGTCGCTGCTGCTGCCATCAAACTAATGTAAGTTGTGCGCATATTTTAATTCTCCAGTTTTTCAATATCTGACTCAGTTACCTGAGCGGTTAACAGATTAGCAGTGTTAAGCGATTCGCACCACTAAGCCCAGATGATTCAAATAACACTTAAGAAGGCCGCGCAGCTGCGCCAGCACTGAGTTTGTGCTTTGCACAACAATGAGGCGAGACCGCGCACCACATTAGTGTTTACACTTACCCAAGTTGTGCGTCACTCAATATTTTTGAATGAAATCTTAACGGCTTGTTTCAGAGGCGGAAGTAATTTGAGCCGCGTCTTTACCAACCATTGAACGGTATATATCTGGATCGGTATCGCCTTCACTACCAAGTATCAAGACACGCGAATGCTTGTTCAAGTTTAAAACCTGCCTGATTGCAGGCGTTTGTTGGGTAGCCAATAGCAAACCCAATCCCGTCGTGCCGGTTTCGCCCGACACAATGGCAGGATCCTTGTCATCTTCTGGATAAGCAAAAACTGTCATGCCTTCTAACGCATATCGATCGGCTAGCGTCGCAAAGTTGTCTACACCCTCTGACAAGATTTCCCACGCGACAGGCGAAACTTCACCACAAGCCAAACCAGCCATCACTGTATTTAGTTCGCCTTCAATAGTCGTGGGCTTTCCAGCAAGACCGCTCTCAAAAAGGCAGGCGGCGTTTTCGGGTTCAACCACGATAAAGCGCGGTCTCTTACCTCCCCATTGTTGCCAAAACACCGCGCATACAGACGCTGCAAATGCCCCAACGCCTGCTTGGACGATGACATGAGTTGGTGGCTTATTGTCTAACTGAGCGACGATTTCGCGCGACATCACACCATAGCCATGCATGACATCTATCGGTATGTCGCGATAGCCCTCATAGGTGGTGTCTGACACCACAGTCCATCCATGCATATCGGCCTGTTGCGCGGCGTGTCTGACGGATTCATCGTAGTTGCCCTGAACGCGTTGGACTTCTGCGCCAAACGCCGCGATGGCATCTGCACGTCCTTGGCTCACGGCTGCATGGACAAAAATGACGCAACGACAGCCAAACGTCTGCGCACCCCAAGCCACTGAACGGCCGTGGTTGCCATCGGTTGCACAAGTCACGGTTAGCTTTGAAATGATGTCTCGGTATTGTCCAGACAAAATTTGCGCCGGTGAGACTAGCAATCCATCATGTACTGTTGCAATCGATTGCTGAATCAAGCGAAAGACGGCATAGGCACCGCCTAACGCTTTAAAGCTTTTGAGGGTGAAGCGAGTGCTTTCGTCTTTGTAATACAGCTCAGAAAGGTCAAGTTTTTTAGCCAAACCAGGCAAGTCACGAAGTGGGGTAGATTCATAGCCGGGCCATTGGGTGATTTCTTTTTGCGCCGCATCAAAACCTTCCGCACTTAAAATCAAAGCCTGATGCTTGCCGTAGGGTGTGTCGGGAGGGCTTGCGGCTGGATTGGCAAAGACTGTCACGCCATCGCCTTTTTGGATGTTAATCATCGATTGTCAATCATCCTCATTGCATTGTGAATGCCACTTAGAAATCCACTCCTTAGAAATCTACTCGTTACATACCTGTATCCGTTTAACCGTATCAGACTCTCAATTTGACTGTTAACTTGACTCTAATCTTAACTAATCAAATTGTAAAAAGCTTCGCTTCGGTTAATTCAAGCTGTTATTTCAAACTGTTATTTCGAACCGACATGTACTGCTGCTTTTTCGGTTTTGGAGCCCAATTCATCAGCGACCTGTAGACTTCGAAGCACATGGACTTTATATCAAGAATAATCCTACGAAAGGAATGCGACATGCCTTGTACCGCCACGGTTGAGATCAAAGACTTAAGACTAAATGCCCAAATCGGCCTCTTCTGTCCGGGTGAGCGCGCACCTGATCAGCACCTACTCGATTTAACGCTGTCGATTCGGCCTGAACTGGTGTTAATTGAAAGCGATGGCATGGCGCATGTGTTTGATTACGATCCTTTGGTGGTTGAAATAGACCGTTTAGCGCGTGATGGGCAATATGAGACTCAGGAGCGATTGATTACGCGTATCGCACAGGCGTGTGCTGAGTACACTGATGTTGAAGCGGTAGACATCAGCTTAAGAAAATCGCCTGTCTTATCGGACACCGGCTCGCTAGGTATTCGCTTGCGAGTTGACGCAGATGAGATTAAACGACTTCGAACGACTTGAGGGTCTAGTTACGTCATTCAGTACTATTTGTACGATGCTCTGTGATCACCAAATCGTCTCACTCGACGACGCCATGCTCGATAACTCCCGGGTTTTAACTGCTCCCGCATGATTGTCTTAACCTGATCGGCGTTTAGCCCATAGAGCACCTCAATTTGACCAAAGCTCACGTGATCACTGAGTGCCATTTCGATGATTTCGCTAACCGCAGTCGAATCCAATGTTGCTATTGCATCGGTAGCGTCAGTCCGTTTAAGCGGTTTATTCAAATGAATCTCGCCAATACAACAGCGGCTAACACCATGTGCGCGATCGTGATTAAAACCGACGCGCTGTGCAAGACTTTGAAGCGGGTTTTGGCGCCGGTGTCGGTGGCGTTGTTAATCGCCGGCATCAGCAGTTGACGAGTGGGAATGGTGGTCAGCGCGACTAAAGCGAGCAAGACAGCAGAGGTTTGATTAATAGGCCAAACCAGCGCAGCGGCAATGGCCGACGTGATCAATACAAACAGATAAAAATGTGGGAACCCACGCCTGATGGTTTTTCCGGCGACATCAGAGGGCAGCGCCGTGAACAAGAATGCGGCAAACCCGAAGGAGTAGAGCACCATGCCGCCAAACAAAAAGGCAGTGACTAGCAGGGCAGTGGTTTCGATCATTAGGTTTCCGACTGTTGGTTTAAAACAATTAGCCAATTGTAGAAACAGACTTTTAATTGAGCGCGATTAAGCCCACGTTTAGCAACGGTTATTCAGACTGGCACTTATTCCTGTTCTTAACCCCTGTTTTTATTCCTGTTGCTTCACCGTTTTTTAAGTGCCCTAAGAATGGGTTCATTGTGCTCGCCAAGGTTGGGCGCTAGCTGCCGGACTCTGGCCGGCGTACGCCCAAATGTGGCCGCTGGTTTGGGCATCACCACGTCACCTTCAGTGGCGTGGCTGTGTTTCTGAAAAAAATGAGTGGCTTTTAAATGGGGGTCTTGCTCAAGGTCTTCGAGCCGATTGACGCGTGCCGCAGGAATGTCATTGGCTTCAAATAGCGCCAACCAGTCGTCGCTTGTGCGTTTGGGGATGATGGTTTCTAACATTTCGTAGAGCTCACTGATGTGTTTGGCTCGCTCTTGCGCACTGGCATACTTAGGATCCTTCATCACTTCAGGTTGGTTTGCTAGCTCAAAAAAACGTTGCCACTGTGCACCGGTGTACGGTAGCAACCCAATGTATCCATCGGCTGTTCGATATGGCTTACGGTTAGCTGAAGTGGTGCGGCCATAAGCCATGTCTTTGCCAGGTTGCCCAAAGGTTGCACCACCCATGTGTTCTAAAAGATTGAATCCAACCATGGTTTCAAACATAGGGACTTCAATGGATTGGCCAAGTCCCGATTGCTCGCGCTCATAAAGGGCCGCCAAAATTGCGCTTAGCGCGGACAAGCCCGTGATTTTGTCGGCAATGATGGACGTCACATAAGCGGGTAGCTCGTCGCGGCCTCGTCCTTGCAGATCAGCCAGCCCACTCATGGCTTGGATAATGTCATCAAAAGCCGGGCGTCCTGCGTAGGGTCCCGCCTCAGAAAACCCGTAAACACCACAATGAATCAGACGTGGGTTACCGCTTGCGAGGTCGTCATAGCCCAATCCAAGTTTACGCATCGCTTGCGGACGCACGTTGTAAACCAACACATCTGCGGTCTGTGCCAAGTGCTTCAAAGCCTTAAGCCCCTCAGGTGATTTTAAATCCAACACCAAGCTGCGTTTGTTTCGGTTGAGCTGCATGAAGGGCGCGCCCATACCGGCGCGCTTACTTGGTGTGGCATGGCGAAACACATCGCCGGCGGGCGGTTCTACTTTTATGACGTCACAGCCGTAGTCGCCTAGAGTCTGTGTGCAATATGGGCCCATGCCCACGGCAGTCATGTCTAAAACACGCACGCCGGTTAAGGGTCCAGCCGCGGTTTGCTCGAGCCAGGGACATCTGGTTTGATTTGTGTCCTCGTTGGGTGAAACGGTCATGGTTAGTGTCTCTCAGTCATGCTACGGGATAGCTCACGCGCGATCACCACCTTTTTAGTTTTTAAACAATTGTTGGGCTAGTGTTTGGGTCGCTGCTGCTTGAATACACAGGGTATCGACTATCGCAAAGCTTTGATAGATTGACACACGTAGCCGTCGTAACGCAGCAACCCTCTTATCAACGAGTTAAGGATGTTGCGTATAGAGATCTCGGGTGGCGACGGCTTGCCGCGCTAAATCTTTCTCGAAACTGGTTAAAAGTGGCGTTATCCAGTGACGTCTTAGCTATTCGGTGAATTTTTTGAAAGTAGTAGATCCATTTGATCCTTTTGTTGGAGCTACCCAATTTATGGGCGGGTTAGAACGGTGATCTATTGCTGTGCAAAATCAGCGTTAACTTGGTGCATAACAAACACATGCAACTTTGCTTTAAGCTCAAAAAAATAGGGGCAAACAATATTAATGCTACTAGGGTATCCACTAGCCTGTTGTAATTATGCACTAAAAAAAAGCATTAAATATTCGTACGTTGGTTTAAATCTCGTATGTTTCATCAAAATGACGCTAATTTGTGCTTATTTATTTGTATTGTCATGAAATGTGCAATAAATTTGTCATTCACTGTCAAAGAACGATATTGTCATGTGGCAAATTAACACTTGCTTGAGGTCACCTTAGGCGGTAAGGTCCTCTATGTTTTGGCGGGATTACAAAACGTTACACATAAACCTGCCGTTCAATGCACTGGCGTGCTTTGTTGAGCTTCGCATCATTGACTCAGGTTCACCACTCTAAACTTTCGGAGATCGTTCAAATGAATTTGACTTTTGGGCAATACGAGCTGATATACAACGCCTTTTCGTTTGGTACGGCGACCTTTTTCGCAGCCACTATCTTTTTCTGGTTGGGTCTGACTCAAGTATCACAAAAATATAAGACTGCTTTGGTCATTACCGGTTTGGTAACGTTCATTGCCGGTTATCACTACTTGCGTATCTTCAATAGCTTCGGCGCAGCTTATACAGAAATGGACGGTTTCGTCACGGCAACCGGCGCGACATTTAATGTGGCGTATCGTTACGTCGATTGGCTGTTAACCGTACCATTGCTGCTTATCGAATTGATTTTGGTCATGGGCTTGAGCCGCGCTGAAACAGTTCGCAAGAGCACAACGCTAGGTATCGCTGCCGCATTGATGATTATCTTGGGTTATCCAGGAGAAGTGTCAAGCGGCATCGACAGCACTCGCTTCATCTGGGGCGCATTGTCAATGATTCCTTTCCTCTACATCGTTTATAACTTGTTCGTCGGCTTGTCCGATTCAATCAACAAGCAGCCAGAAGATGTACGTGGTTTGGTGAGCGCTGCGCGTTGGGTCGTGATCTTGTCATGGTTCTTCTACCCAATCGTCTACTTCGCGCCTTTTGTCATGTCCGTCGACGGCGGTGGTACGTTTACAGTGATCGAAGTTGGTTACACCATTGCTGACGTCGTTGCAAAAGCCGTGTTTGGTGTCATGATCTTCACAATCGCGGTCCGTAAGTCACAAAGTCAAGCCGCTTAAGCGGTACAAGCTAGCAACACTATCGTGACTGTTGTCTCGATCAATCCCCAGCCCTCTAGCGGGGCTGGGGATTGCCTTCAGGAAATGAAGATGTTGTCCCAACCTAGTGTTTCTCATGCGGTATCAGCCATTGGCCTGAGTGAGCTTTTGAAAGCCACTGAGCGCTTGATGTTGGAAACGCTACTTAGACCCAATACCAAAGATTTAAACGAACTGGTGCGCTATCACTTTGGAAGTGGTGGTTCACGGGTACGGGCTCGCCTTGCGCTTAATGCTTCGCAGGCGCTTGGCTTGAGCGAGAACGACTGCATTGCGATAGCGGCCAGTTGCGAACTGGTGCATAACGCTTCGCTTTTACATGACGATATACAAGACGGTGACACCTTACGCCGTGGGCGCGAAGCGGCGTGGCATCGTTTTAACCCAAATCTGGCGATGTGCGCCGGTACATTGATGCTCTCGGCAGCCTTTCAGACGCTTACTCAAGCTAGTTCCGACACGGCTTCATTGATTGCTCACCTGCATGCGCGAACAAGCGACTTAATCGCTGGTCAGACAAAGGATTTGGCCTCCCAGAATGATGGGATTGATGTTGCGGCCTATATTGAAATGGCGGCAGGTAAATCGGGTAGCTTGCTCGCATTGCCGCTTGAATTGGCCTTGATCGCCGCGCAAAAGGCTTCCTCGTTAGTGACAGCAAAAGCTGCTGGGGAGTCATTTGCAACAGCCTACCAAATTGCCGACGATTTGAATGATGTGGACGCGGATGCCGAACGGGGTAACTGCAATATTGTTCAATTGCTTCAAGCCACTGGTCTAGACCGTCAGGCGGCCGTAGTGGCGGCTTTAAACATAGCCGATGAGCACCGACAAAAGGCGTTATGGCACGCAGAAAGACTGCCTCTTCAAAGCGGTCATTACATGGAACAACTATGTCATACTCTTCTTGACAACACGGTGAGTGTTGAGTCTCAAGTAAGGTAGCAAACAGACATGAGTCAAGTGGTTGTGGTTGGAGGTGGTTTCGGTGGGATTGCTGCCGCGCTAAGGGCTCGTGCCAAAGGGCATACCGTTACCTTGGTAGACCGCTGTCCAAGATTAGGTGGCCGTGCGCAAGTCTTTGAGCGTGCCGGTTTTAAGCACGATGCCGGACCGACAGTATTGACCGCACCATTCTTGTTTGAAGAGCTCTTTGAGTTGTTTGATCAATCCCTTCATGACCATGTGAAGCTGGTTCCCTTAAAGCCGTGGTATCGATTTGAATTTGCCGATGGCAACCATTTTGATTATGGCGGCACATTGGATGACACCTTAGCTGAGATCAAACGCATCAATCCCGCCGATGTCGCAGGCTATCACAAGCTGCTCGCCCATTCTAAAAAGCTGTATGACGTTGGTTTTACGGATTTGTCGGACCGACCGTTCCACAGCATGGGGTTTATGTTCGCGCAACTGCCACACCTCGCTCGCTTAGGCGCTTGGCGTACGGTTTGGCAAATGGTTTGCCGACATCTTGAAAGCGATCACTTAAGACAGGCGTTTTCTATTCAGCCCCTCCTAGTGGGTGGCAACCCTTTTGATACGACCAGTATTTACGGCCTGATCCATTTTTTAGAACAAGCCCACGGCGTACATTTCGCCATGGGTGGGACTGGCGCCTTGGTGGATGCGCTAGAGGCGTTGATGATTGAGCAGGGCATCGAGATCCGATTAAACACGACGGTGACAGCGCTTGATAGTGACGCGGGTCGCGTCAAGCACGTGGACATCGAAGAGCGGACCGGTCAGCGCGAGCGCTTGAAGACCGATTGGGTGATCTCAAACGCCGACCCTGTTCACCTCTATAAATCACTTTTGCCCAAACAAGACGTCAATCGGTTGGCCCAGTTCAAGGCCAACCGATGGCGTAAATCGATGGGTTTGTTTGTGCTCTTTTTTGGCACCAACCGCCAATTCCCCAAGGTGGCCCATCACACCATTTGGATGGGTCCACGTTACCGTGAGTTGTTAAACGACATTTTTAATCGGCAGATTTTGGCCGATGATTTCTCAATCTACCTGCATAGGCCAACAGCCACCGATGCCAGTTTTGCGCCACCAGGCGGCGACAGCTTTTATGCGTTGGTTCCCGTGCCTAATCTGCAAGCCAATATTGATTGGTCTGAAGCCGGGCCTCGTTTGGCGGATCGCGTTATCGATGCTTTGGGTCAAACAACGCTTCCCGGGTTGCGTGAGAGTTTGGTGGATCAGTTA
>Ga0102945_1000504_pt1 | contig 11852 bp, 10 predicted proteins | sample SalPonred_H2O_MG_FD_78207 | JGI IMG/M metagenome (GOLD analysis project Ga0102945, IMG submission 78207) | Salt pond water microbial communities from South San Francisco under conditions of wetland restoration - Salt Pond MetaG R2_restored_H2O_MG ...
CAGCTTGTTGTCCCTGGCGTAGTCCTGCTCCAGCAGAGCAACCTGCTTGAAGAACGCCCCCAGACGGCCTTCCACGATCTTGGGAAGAGCTGCATCGGGCTTTCCTTCACCGCGAGAAATCTCCTCCACGATGCGGCGCTCTGCCTCCACAGCCTCCGCGGGAACGTCATCCTTGGAGAGGTACTGGGAGTCAGCAAACGAAATGTGCTTAGCCACACTCCGCGCAGTCTCTGCATCGCTACCGGAGTAGGCGACGACCACACCGACCTGCGGGGGAAGGTCCTTGTTGGTCTTGTGCAGATAGACGGCAAAGCTCTCGCCGGTCAGTTTCGCAACACGGCGCAGTTCGACCTTCTCGCCGATAATGGCGGCCTGGTCGTCGATCAGGGTCGCTACTGTGCCCGACCCTGCGGGGACAGCCAACGCTGCCTCTGCGCTATCGGAGCCCGCCGCCGCAACGGCAGCGAGAACCTCGTCAGCCAGAGAGACAAACTTGTCATTCTTGGCGACAAAGTCGGTTTCACAGGCGAGTTCCATCAGGTAGCAGGCCCCATCGGCCTCGTGGGCAATGACGAGTCCTTCGCTGGTGGAGCGATCGGCACGCTTCGCGTTGCCTTTGGCGCCTTTCAGGCGAAGGATTTCTGTGGCTTTCTCCACGTCCCCGCCGGCCTCTTCCAACGCGTTCTTGGTGTCGACCATTCCGGTTCCCAGCTGCTCACGCAGCTTTTTGATGTCCTCGAGTGACACAGCCATAGGTCTCTCCTTTACTTCTTGTCTGCGCTCTTGGGCGCAGCAGTCTTGGCGGGTGCTTTAGCGGCCGGCTTTTTTGCCGCGGGAGCCTTTGCAGCAGCGGCCTTAGGGGCAGCGGCCTTCGCAGGTGCTTTTTTGGCGGCGGGCTTTGCCGCTGCAGCCTTCGCAGGAGCAGCTTTAGCAGGTGCCTTCTTGGCCGGAGCAGCCTTTGTGGCGGGTTTCTTCTCCGCAGCAGGCTTTGTGGTCGCAGGCTTCTTGGCAGCAGGTTTCTTTTCCGCTGCTTTCTTCTCTGCAGTTTTCTTCTCTGCGGGCTTCTTTTCCGCAGTGGCGGGGGCAGCGGACGTGTCCGCTGCATCTCCCGCAGGGGTCTCCACGGTCTGCTCGAGGAGCTCGCGCTCCCACTCAGCCAGTGGCTCCACAGCGGAGACGTTGCCCTCCACCTCGGTCTTCTGGTGACGCTCGATGAGACCTTCAGCGACGGCGTCCGCAATCACCTTGGTGAGCAGGGCGACGGAACGAATAGCGTCGTCGTTGCCGGGGATCGGGTACTGGAGGTCATCGGGGTCGGCGTTGGAGTCCAGGATTCCCACCACGGGAATGCCGAGCTTGCGCGCTTCGTCAATGGCGAGGTGCTCGCGAATCGGGTCGATGACCCAGATGGCACTGGGAGCCTTCTGCAGGGACCGAATACCGCCGAGGGACTTCTGCAGCTTGGTCAGCTCACGCTTCTTCAGCAGCAGTTCCTTCTTGGTGAAACCCTGGGTGGTGTCCTCGTAGTCGATTTCCTCCAGCTCTTTCATGCGGCCCAGGCGCTTGGAGACGGTTTGGAAGTTGGTCAGAAGACCACCCAACCAGCGCTCGTTGACGTAGGGCTGGCCCACGCGGGTCGCCTGCTCAGACACAGACTCTTGAGCCTGCTTCTTCGTTCCCACGAAGAGAACGGTTCCGCCGTGCGCGACGGTCTCCTTGATGAAGTCATACGCCTTATCGATGTAGGCGAGGGACTGCTGAAGGTCGATGATGTGAATACCGCTGCGCTCGGTCAAAATAAAGCGCTTGACTTTCGGGTTCCAGCGGCGGGTCTGGTGTCCAAAGTGAACGCCAGCGTCCAGTAATTGTCGAATGGTGATGGCAGCCATGACGGCTCTCCTCTTGTTCTCGGTTTCTCCCACACGATTGTGTGAGCCTGGTGCCGAGGCCACCACCGCACTTCAGCAGCGTCTGCCCGGAGGGAGAGACTGTCTAAAGACCGACGGGTGTGAACCTTGATCGACACGCGAAGTCACAGAGCAAAACTCTGTGCTCCTCCAGCATAGCGGGTGCCACCGGGAAAAACGAGTGCGAGAATCTAGCCCAGAGCGAGGAGGGCGGGCGCTATCGCGCGAAAAGCCTGACCGCGGTGAGAGAGCTCGTCTTTTTCCTGAGGCGTCAACTCTGCCGAGGTCACCGAATAGCCCTCCGGAACAAAAACCGGGTCATAGCCAAAGCCTCCCGAGCCAGCCGGTTCCACTGCCACGGCCCCCTCCCAGCGCCTCTCCAGCACCACTTCACCGCCATCGTGGACCAGGGCAGCAGCACAGACAAAGGCGGCCGCGCGGTCGCTCACCCCGGCCATCTCCTGGAGCAGCAGCGCCGTGTTGTCCTGGTCGAGACCACTCGGGGCATAGCGAGCAGAAAAAATCCCAGGGCGTCCCTCTAGTGCCGCCACCTCAATACCGGAATCATCGGCGAGCGCAGGCTGGCCCGTTGCCTGGAAAGCCGAGCGCGCCTTGATGAGGGCGTTTGCGGAAAACGTGTCCCCGTCCTCCACCGGAGAGTCCTCCGGGGAGGGCTCCAGAACGAGTCCCGGGACTAGCGGTTCGAGGATTCGCTGCAGTTCGAGAACTTTGTGGGCATTCTTCGTGCCCACCACAACCCGCATGCTCAGGCGGCCCCGAGAGCTTCGCGCTGGATTCGCGCAAGCTCGGTGGTGCCGGCAAGCGCCAAATCCAACAAACGATCCAGCTCTGCGCGCTCAAAGGGTGTCCCCTCCGCGGTTCCCTGAACCTCCACGAAGGATCCACGCCCGGTGACCACCACGTTCATGTCGGTGTCCGCAGAGACGTCTTCGACATAGGCGAGGTCGAGTAGGGGTGTCCCGTCCACAATTCCCACGCTGATGGCGGCCACCGAGTCGCGCAGCGGTGTCGCAGTTTTTTTCACGTGACCGTTCTCGATGGCCCAGGTGATGGCGTCCGCGAGTGCCACATACGCTCCGGTAATGGCGGCGGTCCTGGTTCCACCATCGGCTTGCAACACGTCGCAGTCAATCACCACAGTGTTTTCACCCAGCTGGTTCAGATCGATGATTCCGCGCAGGGACCGCCCAATGAGTCGAGATATTTCGTGGGTCCGGCCGCCAATTTTTCCTTTGACTGATTCGCGATCCATGCGGTCATTGGTGGAGCGCGGAAGCATGCCGTATTCGGCGGTCACCCACCCGCGACCTTTGCCCGAGAGCCAGCGGGGAACTCCGGGGGTGAACGAGGCGGTGCAGAGCACTTTGGTGTTCCCGAAAGAAATCAGCGCACTGCCCTCGGCTTGCTCGCTCCAGCCTCGCTCGATTACTACGGGACGAAGGTCACTGGCGAGTCGGCCATCAGCGCGGGTCATGGGTCCTCCTTGCGGGTGCTCTCGATGCAGGTGCGGAAATCTTCCGCCCGGTGGTGGTAATCACGGTACTGGCCAAAACTCGGTGCCGCGGGTGAGAGCAGCACATAATCTCCAGGCCCAGCGAGTTCGCGAGCCCGACTCACAGCGAGTGACATATCGGGGACCTCTTCCAGAAGGATGTCCCCTGCACCACCGGCGGCCTCGAGGGCTTCACGGAATCGGTCCAGAAGCTTTCCTCCACTGGCGGGAAGACCGAGAATGTGGCGGGGCTTCGAGGCCACCACCTGGTCCACCAGCGGCTGGTAGTCAACGCCTCGGTCCTGGCCTCCCACAATCCACACCATTCCCGGTGAGGACAGGGACCGAAGGGCAGCCGCCCCGGCCTGCGGGTTGGTCGCTAACGAGTCGTTGACGAACACCACGCCGGTCGAATCCAGGATGCGCTCGAGCCGATGGGATAACCCCTCGAACTGGGAAAGCACAGGCTGTATCTGGCTCAGCTCGAGACGGCCGGTGGCGTCGGCGAGGGCGAGCGCCATGAGCATGTTCTGGTGGTTGTGTCGCCCGAGCATCCGGGAACTCCCGGTGTGAAAAAGCTTGTCCTCGCCCCGACACAGCCAGGATTCTTCACCGTCTGCCTCGAGGTGCCACTCGTGGCCCTGCCCCACCCAGCTCACGGGGAGGCCTGGGTGCCGGGTGGTCAGTTCGTGAACCAGAGTGACATCGTCGGCGTTTGCGATAACGCGCCGGGGCTCGTGCGCCACAATGCCTAACTTGTCGGAGTAGTAGGTGTCGAGGTCGCCGTGCCAATCCAGGTGCTCGGGGAACAGGGCGGTAAGGCCGACAACAGCGGGCGATGCCTCCAAGTAGTGGCACTGAAAACTCGAGAGTTCGACCGCGTAGTGCTCTGCCGGTGGGAGGCCGAGGAGGGGAATACCCATGTTTCCTCCCAGCGCCACCTCCACTCCCGAGCCCTGCAGCAGGGCGTGGACCAGCGTGGTGGTGGTTGATTTTCCTTTGGACCCGGTAATCCCGACCATCTGATCCCGATGTTCAGCAACAAACAGCGCGCTCCCCGAGGTGAGCGGGAGAGCGAGAGCAGACACTGCCCGGTGCAGGGCACTGGTTATCGCAACACCCGGAGACATCACCGCAACATCGGCTTCATGGCAGTCCTCGGGCAGTGATGCCTCAGGGGCGATCAAGTGCAGAGGTATCGAGGGGAACAAAGCGCGAAACGCCTCGGAGCTCGGACCCTCCCGACCGTCCGCGGCGATCAGCCGTGGAGCTGGCTCCAGGGTCTGCAGGCGAGTGGCAAGGGCAGTGCCCTCTCGGCCCACCCCCACGATCAGAACAGTCTGACCCGCCAGATCCGAGAGGGTTGTCGGTGCTTCAGGCAAGGACGCTTCCCAGTGATTCAAACGGGGCTGGCAGAGAAATGCGGCCGTGTCGCTCGCCGAGCACCTGGTCTTCGAGCTCCGGGTGGGGTTGTGTCAGCTCCGGCATTTCCTCGGTCAGCGCTGTGACCACGGCGCTGTGACACCAGTCGCTCTGGTGCGCAATCCAGGTGAAGGCTAGGAGAGATTCAGCTTGCTCGCCCACACACTCGAAGGGTCGGTGCTCGTGCAAACCCAACAGAGCCCGATAACCCTCGACCTGGGTCTGGTTGTCCAGCAGGTTGTCGGCGAACATCCGGGTGAGGGAGGTGGCGGGAATGAACGGGCTGAGGATGAGGAAAATGAAGCGACACTTGTCGCAATCGCCACACCAGCGAGCATCCTCCACCCCCTGTCGGAAAGCCCGGTTGCAGCTGGTGATGACCGGGTGATATTCCGGAAGGGCCGCGAAATAGCGGGCAATTTGCACCTCGCTGTAGGGGCGAAGCAGCGAGAAATAGGCGCCGGCCGAGAGCCCCGCTTGAGGCCCCAGCATGTCCTGCAGAAGCTCTTCGGCCTGCTCCGATTTCGACCACTGGTGGTTCACGTCGTGGCCATCCCAGACGAGCGTGGCCTCAGACGCGCTGGCCTCCAAGGACATGACGACCGGACCCAACCCAATAATGCGAGCCTGAACAAGAGCAATCAGCGAGTTCATCGCGGTCACCGGGACATGACCGTTCAACGCACCCACCGCGTTGAGCTCCAGAAGGCGAGGATCAAGCTCACGGCTGGCAGCCAACACTGGGTGGCCTTTGATCCGACCCACCCGGTACATGATTTTGTTGGGGTTCACCGCGAATTGAACCGGGTGCAGGCGAGCCGCTGCGAGCAGCTCCACGGTCACCACAGAGTCTTTGCCCCCACCAATGGGGACCAGCGGGTCACCGGTGGGGGTGAGGTGCTGCTCCACCGGCCACTGCTCGGCCAGAGGAGCCTCCAGAACAATCTCGGGGGAGAGTAAGTCTGGAAATTCGTTGCGGTAGGCATACTCGGCAAGCCCTTCGCGCAGCGCTACCTGGAGGTAGTCAACCCCCGCCTGCGTCATCCCCTCGAGGGCAATCACATAGCGAGACGGTGCCGCGACCTTGTAGTAGCTGAGGCCCACCACAGCGCCGAGCATGATCGCGATCGAGCGAACCCGAGGCCAGTCCACCTCGTGCTCGGGACGCACCGGAGTGAACGCGATGCGCTCGGTGAACTGGTGAGTCTCCTCGGGAGACACCAGCTCAAAGCGGAAGGAGTAGCTGAAATCCTCGGCAGAAAAATCGGCGGAGAGGTAGCGGAATTCGGTGTAGACAGACGGGTCAAACGCCATCGCAGTCCACACCTCCCCTGATATCACCTCGCCGTGGCGACCCCCTCATCTTACGCCCGGGATGCCCGCGAGCTCGCTAGTACTCGCTGCGCGCAGATTCTTGCTCGAGCACCTGCTCGAGGTCGCTCAATCGAGACAAACCACCGATCGGTTTCGCGAGGCGAAAATTACCGCGCAGCGCCTCCCGATTGTTGTGCAAGAAATTCCAATACCCAGCACTCATCGGGCAGGCTTTCTCCCCGACCCGAATGGTGGGCGTGAAGGCGCAGGAGGTGCAGTAGTTGGTCATCGTCTTGAGGTAGGCACCCCCCGAGGTGTAGGGCTTGGTGGCCACCTGCCCGCCATCGGCATACTGCGACATACCGATCACGTTGGCGGGCATCACCCAGGGCGTTCCATCGACAAACACATCCACAAACCAGTCGTTCAGCGCGCGCGGGTTGAACCCTCTTTGCAGGGCAAAACTGCCGAGCACCATGAGGCGGTTGATGTGGTGGGTCCACCCCCTGGTGTGAACCTCCTCCAACACGCGGGCGATGCAGCGCGATCGAATGTCCGTGGAGTCAAGCTCGGACCACCATGGGGGAAGAGCCTCATGGTGACCCAAATAGTTGGAATCCACAAAATCTGGCCCCAAGTGCCAATACAGATGCCACACCCAGTCTCGCCAGCCCATGACCTGGCGGATGAAACCCTCCGCGCTCGCCAGCTCCACCGCTCCCGAATGGTAGGCCTCAAGCACCCGGTCGACCACTTCCCTGGGGTCTAGAAGACCCAGGTTGAGCGCGGGGCTCAACAGCGAGTGCGACATGGCCCAATCACCCTGCATCGCAGCATCCTCATGGGGACCAAATGTCGCCAGCCTGGTGGTCACAAAGTGCTCGAGTGCCGACAGCGCCTCCGTCCGCGTTGCGGGAAATAGCCGCGGCCCATCGGCTCCTCGGAAGCGAATCTCCCCCGAGACTTCGAGGCCATCGAGGTATTCGCGCACCTCCTGGTCAATCTCGTCTTCGACGGGATACCAGGGGGCCTCAACACCCAGGGTGTCCTGGCCCTTCGGGGGTGGTTCGCGGTTGTCGTGATCAAAGTTGAACTGACCGCCCTCGGGCTCTGGCTCACTCGCGCCTGGAACCATCAGAATTCCGGTCTGGCGACGCTGGTGGCGATAAAAATTCTCCATCAGCAAGCGCTTGGACTGGCCAGAAGCCCACTGGGCAAACTCGTCCTCGCTGGCCACAAACCCTCGGGACGGGAGCACCTCGAGGGTGGCGCTAGCCCCCAAGTCCGCCACCAGGGACCGAAGACCCCAGGAGGTCGGGTTCACCACGCTCGCATCGATTCCCCCCAACACCTCGTGGTAGGTCTCACCCCGGCGGATGTCGGCCCTGGAGCCCAACTCGGCCGCCCGGTGGCGCAACGCGGAGAGAATCAGGTGGGCTTTCTGCCGGTGATAGACCCGACGCCGAAGCGGCCCGAGTACCTCGGGGATGATGACAGTTTCCCCGTCATCAAAATGCGGACCTAATTGGTCCGCAAAGAGGATTCGGGGGCGGCTGGCTGACATGCTCGCCAGTGTAGGAGGAAACCCTGAAGGGTAGGCTCGTGGACGTGTCTACCGCACTCCTCACCGACCACTACGAGTTGACGATGGTCGATGCTGCCCGGTCATCGGGCCGCGGCCACCGGGGTGCGGTCTTTGAGGTTTTTGCTCGCACCCTTCCCCCCGGTCGACGCTATGGCGTGGTGGCGGGCACGGGGCGTCTTCTGGAGGCGATCGCCGAGTTCCGTTTTGGACCCCAGGAGCTGTCGTTTCTGAAGGCCAACGCCATCGTTTCCCCGGACACACTCGACTGGCTCGAGGCCTACCGCTTTCGGGGAAACATCAGCGGTTATGCCGAAGGTGACCTCTATTTTCCCGGCTCCCCCATCCTCAGCGTGGAGGGTGAATTCCAGGAGGCAGTTCTCTTAGAAACCCTGATACTGAGCATCCTGAACTACGACTCCGCGGTGGCCAGTGCCGCTAGTCGCATGGTCCAGGCGGCGGAGTCGAGACCCCTCATTGAGATGGGGGCGAGACGAGCGAGTGAGCGAAGCGCCGTGGGTGCCGCCCGCGCCGCCTACATCGCGGGTTTTGAGGCAACCAGCAACCTGGAAGCGGGCCGAAGCTTTGGCATCCCGACCCGTGGCACGGCTGCCCACTCGTTCACGCTGGTGCACGACTCAGAGGAGGAAGCCTTCAGAGCTCAAGTGGAGGCCATGGGGGTGGGAACCACCCTGCTGATTGACACCTACGACATCGAGGCAGCCGTGTCCACCGCCATCGCAGTGGCCGGCACCGAACTAGGCGCCGTGCGCATCGATTCCGGTGAGCTCCCGGTTGTCGTCCGATCGGTCCGCCAACAATTGGACTCCCTGGGAGCGACCTCAACCAAAATTGTGGTCACCAACGACCTCAACGAACACACCATCGCGGGGTTGCGGGGTGCCCCGGTGAATGCTTTTGGTGTGGGAACCAGTGTGGTGACCGGTTCTGGGTCCCCCGCAGTCGGATTGGTCTACAAACTCGTCGCCCGAACCTCCGATGAGGGCTCGTGGGTGCCGGTGGCTAAGCGCAGCTCCCACAAAGGCAATCCGGGGGGCAAAAAGGTGGCCCACCGCACCCTCGCAAACGGTGTTGCCATCGAGGAGACGGTGAGCGTGGACGCAGCGCACCACGCCCCCGCCGATTCTCGTCCGTTGCTGGAGACTCTGATGGTCGAGGGCGAACCCGCGAACTCCCTCAGCCCCCAGGACACGGTCGAGCAAGCCCGACACCACCACCGGGTAGCGCTTGCTGAGATGCCGCCTTCGGCCTTTTCGCTCAGCTCCGGCGAACCCGCCATTCCCACTCGGGTGCTCTGAAATCCACCCGGGTTACCATAGAGGCATGGCAGCAGACACTGACGGTGGCACCGACGTTCTGGATAAAGAACTCGAAAAACTCCTCGCCGAGGAACAGCTCGATGAGGGCGATCACGACCGGTATTCGCACTACGTCAAAAAAGACAAGATTCTGAACAGTGCCCTGTCGGGCAAACCCGTGATCGCTCTCTGCGGGAAGGTCTGGACCCCCGGTCGCGACCCCGAAAAGTTTCCGGTGTGCCCGACCTGCAAAGAGATTTACGAAAAACTTCGCGACGAGTAGCTAGAGGTCCCCGAGCGACACTTCCACGGTATAGGTGTTGCCCGAGCGCACATACGTCACGGTGGCGGTAGTCCCCCCGGGCAGGACTCGAACCTGAGCGGTCAAGTCAATCCGATTGGTGACGGGCAGTCCATTGAAGCTGGTCACCACGTCACCTGCTCGGATTCCGGCGCGGTCAGCGGCCCCGCCGGGTGTCACGCTGTCGATGTAGGCACCGGTCACGGTGGCGGAGGCAACAGAGCTTGCGTCAGTGACGAGCGCTCCCAGAAGACCGTGGCTCGCGGTTCCCGACTCCATGAGCTCCGTGGCGATCCGAAGAGCAAAGTTGGAGGGAATCGCAAAGCCCAGCCCGATGCTGCCCGACCCTTGGCCTCCCGTGGAGGCAATGGCCACGTTCACACCGATGAGCTCCCCCGAGGTGTTCAGCAGAGCACCGCCGGAGTTCCCCGGGTTGATAGAAGCGTCAGTTTGAATCACGGGTAGAGAAATCGTCTGGCCGATGGACACTCCACCGGGAAGGTCAAAATCAAACTGGCCATCCTCTTCGCCGGGAGCACTGGAGGCACCGACGGTGATGCTGCGGTTGATGGCCGAGACGATGCCACTGGTGACGGTTCCTGGAAGCCCCAGCGGTGCTCCGATGGCGATGGTCTCATCGCCCACGTTCAGCGCATCAGAGTCGCCCGTGGCGATCACCGGGAAAGGTCCGTCAGAGTCAATCTTGATCACGGCAATGTCGGAGAGGATGTCACGCCCGATGACCTCGGCCCCCAGCAGACGCCCATCGGAGGTGGTCACGCGCAGGGAAGGCTCCTGCGAGCCAACCGACACCACGTGGGCGTTGGTCATGACGTGTCCGTCTTCGGAAATGATCACGCCCGAGCCGCTGCCGGCTCCGCCCACTCCCGCGACCTCGATGGTCACCACAGACGGGATTGCTTGGGCCGCCACCGCCGTAATCTCACTGGCCTCGGCAGGCGCATTCACGGTGATGGTTTGAGGGCTTTGAACTCCCGGAGAGACCAAACCTCTCGAGGACAAGTTCCAAATCGCGAAAGCCCCTCCGGCGGTTCCGCCGAGCAAACCACCCACAAGTAGAGCAGCCGTGACAAAGACACCTAGCGTGCGAGCACGCTTCTTGTCTGCTTCCGCAGCGCGATTGTGCGCCCGCGAGTAACTATCCGAAATACCTGAATACACCGAGGGGGCAAACGGTGACACGGGGCCCTGGGCGACGTCCCCGAGCTGGTCTGTCGCTACGGAGTCCGCCGGGGACGACGTTTCCCCCGCGCTCGCACTGTCGGAGCTCGCGGGTTGTGCAGAATCTGGGGCCTTGTCGGGCTCCACACTGGGGTCCTGCTGGGTCACGTTTCGAATCCTTCCTGAGGGCTCCAGTGTGGGAGAGCAACCTGTGGGAACCCTTCAGCAACCCCTAACGATACCTGGTGACTTTCCTAACATCGCCCAGAAACCAGGGTCTCCGAGTGACACCCTCGGTCCACCAATACCGGGGTCACGCTGAGCACGTCGACCGTGCGCTGACCACCGGACCGGGTGATCTGACCCGGCAGCGCTACGAAGCTTCCGCCGTCAAAGCGATACGACGCCTCGTAGGTCACCCCATGGCTCACCACATAAACCCCAGAAAGCTCATACACATGGGACGTGGAGGTAGTGCTGAACTGCCGGGATCCCCACGAGGACCCCGGGGTCGAGCTCACCCGGGTAGTCCCATCCCCCATGCTCCATCGATAGGACACCGGGGTGAACCTCACCTCAATAGGCCAACCCAACAGGACACCCGACTCGGTGATGCTCTGGGCGGTGGAGAACACATTCATCGGCAACAGCGGCAGGCTCCACCCGGCAGGCTCTTGACCAAAACTCGCATCGCCGGGTGCAAACTGTGCAACATCACTCAGAGAGCTCGGCGGCGTGGGGGCCGTCGGCTCTGCCACCTCTTTCGAGGGCGACGTCCCGCGACAGAGCCCCGCAATCTTGACCTCACACTGCGCAGAACCGAGGACCGGGTCTCGAGGTGGTGGAGGACTCCAGCTCCCTCGAGGGCGTGACCCCGAGTTCCCCGGTGTCACCTGGGTTCCCGACACCGTGACGCCCTCACCGGTCACGATCGCCCCAACACCGGAGCACTGACCACTGGTGCGCTCCGCGTGCGTGCACTCTGACGCTGAGGCGGGACTCGCCCCCAGGCCCCAAAAAATGACGGCCACCAGCACGGAGCTGGTGAGAGTCACACGCATGGGTACACTCCCCACCAGGGCTCCGAACTGGTGAGTAGCAACGAACCCATGGTCGGCCCCTCAAACCAGAAAACAACAGCCTCGGGCGAGCCCCAAGACACGTCGGGGCTTTCTAAGAAAGCCTCGATCTGAGCCCACTGCGAGGGCTCGCCCTCAAAATCCTCGTAGTGGGGGTGCCAATCCCAGAGACTCTCCGGGGGGTCGGCGCTCTCGGAGGGCAACACCAACACCGGGGTTGTGTCCACACAGGC
>Ga0102945_1000506_pt1 | contig 11829 bp, 11 predicted proteins | sample SalPonred_H2O_MG_FD_78207 | JGI IMG/M metagenome (GOLD analysis project Ga0102945, IMG submission 78207) | Salt pond water microbial communities from South San Francisco under conditions of wetland restoration - Salt Pond MetaG R2_restored_H2O_MG ...
CCTATCCACGTCACGGATGATCGCGGCTCGATGGTCGCGCAGTCGCAGAATCTGCTCAACGAGTCTAGGGATAACTTTGGCGGTGGCGGTGGCGGTGGCGGTGGCGGTGGCGGTGGCGGTGCTGCCGGGCTTGGTGACGGTTTAGCTTTGCAGTGCGGCCCAGATGTCTTCTGCCAGGCGGGTGTGCATGCGTGGGGCGTGTTCGGTAATCGGCTTATCGAAGCTAGTTTTGCCTAACGCACTCATGCCCACCGGGCCACCGGTTTTGGTGAGCGACCGCAGCACTGCCTCGTGGGAGATGTCCTTTGCCGACACCTTTCCTAGTTGGGCTGGATTTGAACCAACATCCCCTCAACTGCTTGATCGCGGCGGTGACCCGCTCAGCGAGGTTGGTTTCACTGGTTTCGACTTCTTGATCCAGCGACTGTTCGCCCTCAACGTTAAGGCCGTACGCGTGATGCGTGTGCTTGCCAACGTCCACCCCAATCACCACGTCGTGACAGACGACCACAGTCTCCCTTCGCACACCTGGCTGGCACGGTATCGGCACCCGGAAGTCACGTTACGACGAGACCGGCCAAACCACTGGCCATGTCGCTATCAGCTGTCCACCAACACCACCAGACCCGGTGACAACACCCCCGGATCATCAGCGACAAGGGAAATCAGTCATGCTGGACCTGACAGTCAGGAGCCCCCCATCCGGGGACTGCGAAGAAAGTAAGGGGGGGTTCCGACCGACCCCAGGCGAATGGGGAAGGTCTGGTTTCGGTGTGCCGGACTTTGGGTATCCCCGAATCCAGTTTCCATCGCTGGGGGGTTCGTTACGGCATAATGAATGTCGATGACGTTTGCTGACTGAAACAGCCGGAGACGATGAAGGCCAGGTTCAAGCGGCTGCTGGCGGGTACTCGGCTGAAGCAGCCGGCGTTGAAGAATATGACCGGGAAATGGTGTGCGCGCGTGCCGAGCGAGCTACCGCCCCTGAGTTGATCACCGAGCTGGGCTTACTTGAGCGCAAGGCCCGCCAGGTCGTCGAGGTGTCACGCTTGACGTATCGGCGGCCCCTATTACCAAGGTGCCATATATTACCAAAGTGCTAGTGACCAGGCCGGACTGGAAACAGGTGACAAGCCAAGCCCATAACCGCGCAGGATTTCCGTTTCCACTGGGTTCGGCATGTGACTGGGACACATTGTTGACTGAGGACAGTCAGAACTGACCGAACGGCCTCATCGGTAGTGATTACATCCTTCGTGGGAAGGCGCTGCTGACTCTTGGTCGTCAGATGGAGTTACGCCATGACCACCAGCCCCAGCGAGACTTCGCGCGCTGATCAGATCACTGTACTCATCGATTTCCATTGAACTGGATGGGTCAACTACAACCCCCCCAATCTTTCCAAAGAACCTGTTCATGTGCACCAGGAATCCGGCAGTTCGCATCGCGTAAGCAGCGCCGGTTTCCCGAAACTGCTGACCAAGCAACTGACGCGGCTTGCGTGCCGAGCTCGGGTCATGCTGGACGGGCGTCAGAACACCGTCGGTGTTCCGCCTCCACAAGAACGCGTGGTCCGGAGTTATGGTGAAACAAACATCGAAGGAATTTACCGCCTGCACGAGGTTGTTGAGGTCTCTGGGCTTCACGAATGGAGAAGTTGGCTGCATCATGACGGTGACATCAGGTAGCGGCCCAAGCCCTAGCTGCCCTGAAGCGTCTAGGGCATGTGCCACTGCAGATTCACTTGATGCGAAATCATGCGATAGTTCTGGTGGCCGGTCGACAACATTTGCTCCTAATTGCTTGGCCTCTTCGGCTATAGCGCGGCAATCCGTAGAAACCACAACAGCCTCAAATATGTCCGCGGATTGCGCAGCTAGAACCGATCGTGCAATCAGAGTCAAACCGCCGACCCTGGCAAGGTTCTTGTTCGGAATAGCTTTTGAGCCTCCTCGGGCAGGAATGACTGCCCATGCATGCTTCATACGGTCCTCCATGCCGCCCTCAATGCTAGCCTGGCTTCGAAGCCTGTTGGGAAGCGGTAAATCCAGGTAGCGATGATCCAAACTGGACGGAAGTTGGTCAAATAGGAATCAGTTGAGATCTTCAAGATGCCTTCACCAAATTGAGCGTCCACCGTCAATAACCAAGTTTTGCCCAGTCATATACGAGGATAGCTGGCTACACAAAAAAACGATAGCGCCTCGATATTCACTCCTCGATGCCATCCGTGCCATGGGTATACGTTCTTGCAGGCGCTCAATGAAACCCTCGTCTTGGTCCGCTTGAACGCTGCCTGGGCTGAGTGCATTGACGCGAATGCCCTGCTGTGCCCAGTAGGTAGCCAAATAGCGAGTCAAACCCAAAAGCCCTGTCTTGACCACAGGATACGAAACCGGCTTGTACATGCTCCGCGATGACTTTCCGTTGTCGCAAGCGTCAACATATAGCCGTTGGTCGGGGGCTATCACTGACAAATCGGATGCTATGTTCACGATCACTCCGCCTCCGTGCTTAGCCATCCATCCACCGAAGACTTGGCAGCAAATCAAGGCGCCCGTGAGACCAACCGCTATCTCATGATTCCATTGGTCAATCGAGAACTCCTCAAGACTATTGGGAGTAGAGCCAGCCCCCTGATGGGGTACTTTTGCATCTAGAGCCGCATTGTTTACCAGAATCCTAGGCTCTAACCCGTTGGTCAGGGTCTCGCTCAGCAGACGGGAAACGCCCTCTTTGTCCGAGACTGACTGATCGCTTGCCAGCAGTTGTCTCTCCGGAAACTCTGCGAGCAGTTCTTCTCTGAATTCGTTGATGGCTGTGGTATCCGTGTCCACTAGAATTAGGTCAGCACCAGCTTCAGCCAGAGCGTGGCTGTGCTCTCGACCTAGCAAACCCGCCGCGCCAGTGACAACCGCAGTCTGGCCTCTGAGTAGCAAGTTAGGTGTCAAGGTGCCTCGGAAAAGGTTGCGAATCTTGTAGGCTTCCATTATAGCGCCGGCGGCCATTACGAGTCCGCCATGGGTCATGGGATTGTTTCTAATGCAGCGCCCCCGTCTCTTTGCATGTTGGCGGTGGTTGAGGGTACGTGCGGTGGGAGCATACATTTGGCGCAACGAGGGGCTACGCAAAACAAACATCCTGAGCTAGCTGCACCTACCTTTGTCTTCAATCTGGAGCTCCCTAGTAGCGATATTGAACTCCGCGGCTCCTTCCGCTGCGGTCTTGTTGTTAATTTGGTCAACAGCACCTGCTGGGACTGGCGTAACGGTGCTGACAGACCTCCGGCTCTTGGCAATTGAACTGTCGCTTTGAACGGTATTCGTATCAAGAATATTGGCGAAGTCGTTGATGTGGAGCTTGACATCGCATTGCCATCCACCTCCCGGTACTTTGCCGGGCGATTGATGGTCCCGTTCCCTGGCGTCCAGTTCTCCTGCGCGGTTATGGGCTTGGCTTGTCACCTGTTTCCAGTCCGGCCTGATCGGGAGTCAACGGGTGCAGGTGCAGTGTTCAGCATATGGGTTTGGGTCTTGTGGCTGAGGCTGGAGTTCCTTCCGATGGTGTTCTATCGCGGTGATGGTCGGTAGGCTCAATGGGTGCGTGTAGCAGGCTTAGGGACGTAGGGATGTTCCAAATTCGTCACGTTGGCGTGAGTTGAATAATTCGATGACGCACCCAGTTCGCTGGGCTAAGGCTCGACAGGTGAGTTCGAGGCCCTTGTCCAGCCGCAAAACCTTTGGTTTGCTGTACGTGAAGGCGAGACGTTCGAGGATGTCAACGACGTCTTCAAGGTGGTTGGATTGGAGATCAATCGCCCACACCTCATCCTGATACTTGACTCTGACTGGTGCTTCACCATAGGAAGAGTCGCGCCGTTTGTGGCGCCGCCTGATCGGCAACCGTAGACCCCTTCACATCATGATCGTCGGGTTGCTTTGTGATTTACGCACCAGCCATGCACACGGGTGTGAGAGCGCGCTTGCCGATATCCCGTCGGTGATGTCTGGCGAAGTCACACATCACCGATCGAGTCGGTCATCGGAACGCCCATGAACACTGAACAGAGAAACTCGGGTAATGCCACTGAGAACCTGGTTTACAACGGCGCCTTCTTGATCCGTAAACCTAGACCGTTGACCATCGACGGTAGTCTGTACAAGTGTGGGGGAGTGGACTGAAACACGGTTGCCACGTACGCTGGAATGCCATGGACATAAGTGTCTGGAAGAAGCGGTACTCGGACCTACTGCGCGCGATGAGGCGCCGAGCGATTCAGGTCGAGCAATATCCGCAGGAAGGACTACAAGAAAACACAATCTTTGTTGACGTGCCTGTAGCGAGAGTTACCGCCTCTGGTGATTTGGAACTTCCCACTCCCGTCGAAGGTGTTTGGATAGACGTGGGAATGTCGTTCAATGCACCAAACGCAGTCGCTTGGCTGCAGCGAAATCCTCAAGGTTTCGTCATCGGCTTCGAACCTGACTACCGCATGTATCTTTCCTATTACGCCTACGCGGAGTTGTCGAATAATCCATGGATTCTGGGCGAGAGGGACGCTGGCTCTGAACCTGCCTTGATTGAGAGGGCAAGAATTCTGCAACGATCTGGATTGGACCCGCACTTAACTCCCGGACATCTTCGACCCGAGTTGTTCGATCGCTTTTTAGTTTTCCCGGCGGCAGTGACGCAGGTAAACGGCTATGCAAGGCTTCACCATGCACACCATCACGGATCCTCTTCGCTTGACCAAAGATGGGTGGTGGAGTCTAATGTGGATGTGTATGGGCAAAAGGGATTAGAAGTAGAGAGCAAAATCGTGAGATCTATTCCATTAGCCGAAGTCCTCACTCGCCTACCTCCAGCCTTAGACCCCTTACATCATTTGAAGGTTGACGCGGAAGGGCTGGACCACCAAGTTCTCCTTTCGGCTGGAACCCACCTCGAACGATTCGCCGTTGTCACACTAGAACAGCCAAATGACGGTTTCATGAAGGAGTACGGATTTGTGCCAGAACGCCAACAGATGGGAGGAGTTTCTTATCGCAACAAGCGGTATCACGACTTGGAAGTTGACTATGCAATCTTTGTGTGAGATCCAAGCTGCTCGTGTCCGTGAGTAATGATCAAGACGCCAACCAGTTGCGCTCTTGACGTGGCTCTGGCGTCCCGATCCAATCTGGATACTCAACTCAATTGCTGACATGGATCGCGGAAAAGCGGACGTTCGAAAGATGTTGGAGTCAAGACCTCGTAGAAGAATGTACTCGCGCTAGGGCAAGACTAGCGTTTGCTGGCCAATGTCAATGGCCTGATTGGTTCTTCGGCTCTTGGGAGTCTCTGAGTTTGACTTTCGCGGGTGGAATGTGGAGCCCACACATGCCTGCCTCATCAAGCGAGGACGCATCCGCGGTGCAGATGCAACCACGTACACTGGGGCGTGGCCGTCCGGCTAGATCTATCTTGGTAGGGCTTATCCGCATATGAAGGATCGAGTGTGGCGTTACCGCCGCAAGAGAAGCGTCTGCATCCGGCCCGGGTGGTCAATTTGATGCCTACCATCATGAGTAGACCGTAAGCGTCGGATCGAGGTCGAGCCCACCCGTAATAACGTCTATTTCGTAAGTAATGAGGCTATGGCTTAGTCTCTGCCACAAGGCGCCCGGTCTACCTTAGGAGCCGGGTAACTGCTCACGATATCCCCACAACCCCCGGGTCGGCGTGGTACCCAGTTCCTATGGCGGCGCCCCGGCGGAACGGGCTACGGAGGGTTCTTGTGGGCCCCTTCGTACTTGCGCGCATCAAGTGACGTAGGAGTGACTACGCTCGCGTGCGCGTCCCACGCAAACAATTACCAGTTCCTGAACATCAACACTTACCCAAGAGGGCCACCCGCTGTTGACGTACATCGAATACTGATCTCGACAACGAGGGTTCATCTTCAATCCCTCCTCAGCGTTTGAGGAGAGATTGTGCAGAGAACTGCCCAAAGGTTCTTCTGCCGAGTCTTAGTGAGGGGTGGAGTATTTGCGATAGGTCTCAACCCTCAGGCTCCCTTGCCTTAGGTGTCTCGTGGGTCGAAGCAATCGCGAGACCAGATAGGGCATAAATCAGACACAGTGGAACTCGTTAGTGTGCAATCCATCGACTCGCCTACGCCCAGCGCGGCTAGCCACGGAATCGGACTGTAGATCAAGCAGAGCTACCAGACTGTGCGCTGGAGACGTCACGACTGAGTCGACCTCAGTTTCCCGTGAGCCAGTACCGGAGCTTTTCGGACACTTGTTGCTCGCCATCAGTTATTCGCTTGACGCCGTCTCCGAGAATAATTGGTAGCCGCCTCAGTTCCGACACCAACGCTTTGAGTTCGGTGCTCTCAAGAGAGGCCGATTGATCCGTGCCGTACATGGTTCGGTCTAGAGTCACGTGTCGCTCGATTGCTCTCGCTCCCAAAGCGGCAGCGATCACGCTAGGAGTTACAGTGTTTTCATGGCCACTGTACCCGCACGGGCTGGCGTAGCGCCGCTGGAGCTCTTGAATCACGGCTAGGTTCAGATTTTCTTCCGCGCATGGGTATTCTGACACGCTGTGCATAAGCATGAAGGGGCAGCCAGCATCTCGGAAGATTTCAACGGCAAGATCGACGTCAGACCATGAGGACATGCCTGTACTGATAAAGGTGAACTTTCGCTCTGACGCCACAGTACGTAAAAACTCTGGGTGGCTTATGAGCGCCGACGCCACTTTGTTGAAGGGCAAGTCGAATTGTTGCAAAAACTGTTGTGCAGGGATATCCCACGCCGACGCGAACCAAGGAATGCCTGTCTCTCGGCACAACGCATCTATTTCCGTGTACTCGGCGAACTCGAATTCGAGAGCAAACTTCTGTTCCCGCGTAGTCGAGCCAAAGGGGGATTCTCGAGGAGAGTCAAGCGTCGCCTGATCGTAAACGATGCCGACTGTCCGCTTTTGGAACTTGACCGCATCACATCCCGAATCAACGGCCATTTGCACGAGTTCTCGAACCAACGCCAGATCACCGTTGTGGTTTATGCCAATTTCGGCCACAACGAAGATGTGATCGTCCGGCCATGGCAGTCGATGTTCAGTCATTTCCACCCTAAGTCGCGGTCCGCAGTTGGGCCGCGGCCATGATGACAGTAACGGATCGGCGCCGCTTACATTAGCGGTATTCCCGAAGCTCTCAACGGGGGGCGTAAACTACCACTCCCAGAGTCCGAGTGAGAATTGGCTCCGAAATCTGCTGAAGTGAGAATGTCTTCGATTGGCTACCAAGACGCCTTGACATCGCGGGGATAGCGGGTCTTCCTCTGTTTGTGGAAGGTGCATAAAGCGAGCGATTGCTGGTTTGGTGAATGGATAATCCAGAGATTGGCGTGCCTTGCGCAACGTATCCGCCTTCGTGAGAGCATCAGATCATGGAGTTGCCCATTCATTTCCCTGGATGGCTACCCTTGGGCGTTCAGGGTATGCGTTTCCTAGTCGTGGGGGGATCGCGCGGCCTCGGACTCGCTATCGCTGAAGGACTAGCGGCGGCTGACTCCGAAGTCTGGTGCCTAGCCCGCACGGTGGCTGACGAAACAAGGGACGGAATCCACTACTTGCGAGCCGATGTCGCCTCGGAGGGCGGCTTCTCTGATGCTATAGGTCAATTGCGATCAGGGCCGCGGCTCGATGGTCTGGTCTTTGCCTCAGGCATCAGTATTGCTGACAATTCGGAAATCGTTCAGTCCGAGCGCTTTGTACGAACCCTGGAGACCAATTTAACCGGTGCATTTCGGACGGTAGATGCGCTAGCGCCTCTTCTTAAGGACAAGTCCTCGATAGTACTTTTGTCGAGCATCAATGCCTACTTTGGTTTCCCCGGGAATCCTGGCTATGTGGCTAGCAAAGCCGGGCTGTGCGGCCTGGGGCGCAGCCTTGCAGTAGACTTAGCGCCGCGTCAGATCCGAGTTAACTCGCTCGTGCTTGGCTACTTCCCAACAGATATGACGCGAGCTAGTGCAAGTGATCCTCGTCGAAGGAAACTACGTAGCGATCGCACACTTTTACAAAGGTGGGGACGAATAGACGAAGCAGTTTGGCCGGCCATGTTTCTCCTGAGTCCGTTCTCGAGTTATGTCACTGGACAGGATCTTGTGGTGGATGGAGGTTGGTCCATTCGTGGAATCTGAAGTTGATTTGACAAGGCTCGGGGTTATGCAAGGTCGGTTGAGTGATCCCGTAGGTGGAAAAATTCAATCCTTTCCGTGGGACGGTTGGGAGAGAGAGTTTGCCGCAGTTGAACATTGCGGGTTGTCACTGATGGAGTGGACGCTTGACGATCTTCACTTCATGCTCAATCCACTTCTAGATCCGAGCCGCCGATGGCGCATCGTTGAGTTGAAGTCCAAGCATGGGGTGCGTATCCATTCCGTTACCTGCGACTTCATTATGGAGCATCCTCCGCACAAAGAGTTGCAATTCTCGAGCCAGTTGAGCCGCATGAATCAACTTATTTCGTCATGCGACAACCTAGGCATCAGAACGGTGGTCCTGCCATTTGTTGACAGGTCATCAATCACCTCAGGACGGGAGCGGGATCAGACACTGCGGTTCCTCACTAGTTTGATGGACGACTTAGATGGCACCAGTGTGCGAGTGGCTCTGGAAATGGACTTGACGCCAACACAGATGGGGAACTTTCTTGCTGAGCTGCCTGGGGAACTCTTTGGAGTCAACTACGATGCGGGCAACAGCGCGTCACTTGGCTTTCCCGTCGACGAAGAAATGGAGAGCTTCGGTCAAAGAATCCTGAACGTACACCTTAAGGACAGACCAAGAGGAGGAACAACAGTTAGATTTGGCGAAGGCGATGTTGACTTCATTAGTCTCTTTCGATTGTTGCGTGATCTTGGCTACGACGGAAATTTCATTCTGCAGGGTGCGCGAAGTCCTGACATGCGCCACTCCCAACAAATCCTGGAATACGTCGCCTTCTGCATAGGGAAGGGCTTCGGAGAGTAATGGAACAAGGCAGTAAGGGGACCGTTCTCGTAACTGGATCAAGTCGAGGAATTGGTCTTTCAATTGCAGAGCGTTTCGCCCACGGAGGTTGGCGAGTGGGCGTAAACGGACGAAACTCAAGAGCGGTGGACGAAGTCACTGCCAGACTTGGACCCAGAGCAGTCGCGTCTCCAGGCGACGTCACGATGTCGACAGAGGCTCAGTTGGTCGTCGAGCGGTGTGTCGAGGCAGGGCGATCCCTCAATTGTCTTGTGTGCAACGTTGGTGACGGGCGACCAGCGACCAGCGACGCCACGGATCCGCAGGAGTGGCAGCGGGTCCTCAACATGAATCTTCTCTCGGCAGTCGTCGTGCTTCACCACGCCCTTCCGTACCTGATTGAGGCGCGCGGCAGCGTCATCCTGATTTCCTCAATCGCCGGAGTTCGAACGCTTGGAGCTCCCGTCGCCTACGAGGCGGCAAAGGCAGCGTTGAACAGCGCATGTTCGGCTTGGAGCCGCAAGTGGGCGCAGTACGGAGTTCGGGTGAACGCGGTTGCGCCCGGTGACATCCTTTTCCCCGGGTCGACTTGGGATCTCAAGTCGACAGCAGATCCCGAATCAGTCAAGCATCACATGACTAAAGATATCCCCTTAGCGCGTTTTGGTCGACCAGAGGAAATAGCCGCGACTTGTTTCTTCCTGGCATCTCTGGAGGCTCGCTACATTACGGGGCAAGTCATCGCAGTAGACGGTGGGCAAGTTGCATAGGCACGGTAGTATGATCCTTAAGTGGAGCAACGCAGTCCGTTGAGCAATCACAGAGATGAAGTCACGGCGTATCTCACAGAGTCGGCAAGGTGCATGCAGGCGGCTACTGCACTAAGCGAAGTCGTCGATCGGGTGGTTCAAGAAGTTCTTCAGTGCCTTCGGGCGGGTGGCAAAGTCATGTGGTGCGGAAACGGTGGCTCTGCCTCCGACGCTCAGCATCTAGCAGCGGAACTTGTTGGCCGATTCATTGTTGAAAGGAGGCCGCTCTCGTCCCTTAGTTTGGGAACAGACACCTCAGTCTTGACGGCTATCGGCAATGACTACGGTTTTGATGAAGTCTTTGCTCGTCAATTGATGGCGCTTGGGCGTCCTGGAGATGTTCTGATTGCTATCTCTACATCCGGTGAGAGTCGCAACGTCCTAAGGGCGCTCGAAGTCGCCCGGACTCTGCAAATCCGGACAGTCGTTCTCACAGGTCAGAGGGATTGCACCGCATGGCGGCTAGCTGACCATCGTCTAGCTGCTCCGAGTGATCAAACTGCTCACGTTCAGGAAGTTCACATTGCCCTGGGGCAGGTGATATGTGGCTGTATCGAGGCAGAGTTGTTTTCTTGAAACTATGATGCAGGTTTCTATCTGGCTCTCTCCAATGGCCGTTGATGAACTAAACACGAGTTCTGAACGAGACACTGGACTGCCTCTGGACTAGCCTTGGACGTGGTGACCGACGAGTCGAATAGTCCTGCCCCCGTCTACTTTCGGGCACGATGATGAGCTAGACGGCTTTGGGGCACAGGCGCACACCTAGACCTACGCGGTCGGAGACTAGAAGTCGTGGCTTAGGTGTGGCCTGGGGACGCTGTACGCCTGGTTCCAGGTGGCAAGGCGAGCGTGGCCTCGCAGAAAGCTTGGAACGTGAATCAGGCTCACTTGCTTTCCGCGGAATAGGCGTGGATGTCCTCGGGTACTGGCTTGCGGTCAGATTCCCCTGCGCTAGCCAAGACGCGAAATAGCCCAAAGGAGAAAGTCGGGTGAACCTGCGTATCGGTCAATTTCGCTACAGTCTCGTAACGGAAAACCCGCCCAAGCGCTCTTTCGAAATCGTAAGCATTCAAGTCATCGATAAAAACGTATGAACCTGGTCGAAGGGAAGTACGCAGGAGAGGAAATGCAGCCCCACGTCCACTCCCATTAGGACCGTCTAGTAACACAAAGTCGATTTTCTCAGGAATCTCCTCAGGATCGATTTCATAAAAGCCACAGGAGATGCGGAAATCCTCAGACTCAACTGCAGTCAGTCTTCTCGCCGTCTTCAAGTCGTAGCCAACTGTGAACAGTCGTTCAAATTCCTCATCAGACCAAGAAACAAGGGGGCGAATACGGACATCCACATGTTCTAGTTCTAGGTCGCCGCGAAAGGCCCATTTCCGTGAATGGTCGTAACTTACAATCTGGTGCGTCGTGCCGAGGCTCGAGAACATGTGGGCTAGGACGCCGGTGGAAACTCCGGAACCAAACTCCAAGACCGTAACTGGAGAATCGATTCGGGAGGCTGCCTCTTGGATCTGCCGAATCTGTAGGGGATGCAAACTCAATCCGTCACGCCACCCGACCAGCCGCGGTAGAGCTTGGATGTTCCGTCGGAATTCTCGAACGACACCCCGAAATGTCGCCCGGGTTTTAAAAAATGCCACCCCAGCACGATATCAGGAAGTGGACATGAACCTACTGTCGACGATCGCTGAATACTGCCCACGCGTCGAGGATTGAGTTTTGACCCCTCCTCAACGATTGGGGAGTGATCAGTGTGGAGAACTGGGCAGAGATTCGTCGGTTGCATCGTGGTGAGGGGTTGCCGATCAAGGCGATCGCTCGCCGGTTGGGGATCTCGCGGAACACGGTGAAGGTTGCGTTGGCTTCGGATGAGCCTCCGAGGTATCAGCGATTGGCTAAGGGTTCGGTGGTGGATGCGTTCGAGCCGTTAATCCGCGGGTTATTGGCTGAGTTCCCGGATATGCCGGCGACGGTGATCGCTGAGCGGGTCGGCTGGACG
>Ga0102945_1000507_pt1 | contig 11829 bp, 10 predicted proteins | sample SalPonred_H2O_MG_FD_78207 | JGI IMG/M metagenome (GOLD analysis project Ga0102945, IMG submission 78207) | Salt pond water microbial communities from South San Francisco under conditions of wetland restoration - Salt Pond MetaG R2_restored_H2O_MG ...
AGAGCCTGCTCTTGTATGGCACGTCGGGTCCCTGGATCGTCCTCGGGTCGATCAAAGCTTCCCTTTTCCAGAGCATTCGCGTCCCAGGGCAAGAGCATCGAAGCCAGGCCGAGAATGGAAGTCGCCAGGCCAAGAAGGAATACCACCATCCAAGCAAGTTCTGCGGTACTGCGGGTGTTGAATGCCTCGGCAATTCCGGTGTCGTGGACACGCGCTGCAACTATGGCAACGGCTGCGGATTGCAGGATTAGGCCTGCAAACGCAACTGCTGCACCACGCATGAAAGTCGCGAGATTCCAGAACCATGCCCGTTGACGAATCATTCGCTTAATGGGCACTACGACTGCCTCGCCAACGGCGATGCTGATTGCAAAGAAGGCGCCTACGACGAGAGCGACCTGAGCGTCCGGCCGATAGACATAGGCAAACGGTGCTACGAGCGCCGCCAATATTGCGGCTCGCGCCAGCCAACGGAAGTCATTCCCGCGACCAGCGTCGTCTGCGAAGTCTTCGTACATAAAGTCAGCGTCTTCGTAGTCACGCCACACGGGAGATCACCTCCTGAGAGATGCTGGTAGGGAGCGTGTAGACGTGGCAGACCTGATCGATGCCGGCGTCTGTGCTCCAGTTGCGGAGGGAATCGGCCAACTTATGTGTTGTGAAGTAGGCGACGAATTCGTACCGCTGGATGTTCAGCCGGGCGATCCTCATCCATCGTTCTCGCTGCTTACGCGACAAATCGACCTCGACAGCGAAGGCTTCGTCTTCTTTGCAAGCGTGACCGTCAGGGCGATGACCGTCGTTCCACGGGAGCCAGACTTCGTGCGTCCACTCATAGCCGTGATACATGAACTCGACACCGAGCGACTGGACGGCCAAGGAGTGAAGCAACGATCGAAGATCACCCAGACCGGTGCGCAGACTCGAAGATGCATTCACCAGGTTCAACGCAGGACGCTGGGCAACAACGATCCCATTGCCGCCCCAAGGGTTGCCCTCCAAAGTCACGAGCCCAGCTCGAACCCACCGGCTAACTACCTGCCGAACTGCCCGCATGGTCAAGGGGGTGGCAGTCGGATTGTTGATGCGGTCATGAACCAAGAGCCGCCGTTGTACGGCCTCAAGGGTGCTCACGCGGCCCTCTGCCAGCCAACTCAGGACAGCCTTGTCTCGTTCGTGCAGCCGTACTCGTGACGGATGCCCACTTGCTCGATTCAGCATTGTTAGTCGCTCCTTCGGTAGTCGATGGAGGCGTACTAACAGGGTTGAAAAAGTGGCATTGGAGAACGCTATGGCGGATGGTGAACGCTTCAACGACGGCCGAAAGATTGGAATTCGAAGCCCATGGCGAGACTTGACTTCGTCTACACGAGAGGAACAGTGCTAACAGGTGCCTAGAAGTTGTACTAGGGCAAGCGATTGCAGGCGTATCCCCTAAAGCGCAAAAGTGTCATTCAAATGGAAAACTCGCTTCAAATGCCTGGCGCTCGCAACTGGACGTGTCTGTGTTAAACCTTCAGTCTACTTTCCAGCCCATCGGAGGAGTTGTTTTGCGGAATCCTCAGCGATGACGATGTCCGTGATCAAACCTGATAGTAGGACGCTCTTTAGCGCGTCAGCCTTTCCCACCTCTAAGACAACACCAACTCGACGGGGAACCTGACGCAAAGACATGGCCCCCAAGGTCACCACTCGGGGACCGAGAAATGATTCGACCTCTTGCCCTTGATCGTTGAGAAGAATCCCACAGACATCAGCAGTTACTCCACTGGCCTTGGCGTCCTTTCGTTCGTGTGGCGTCAGTGCTTCGCGAAGGCCAGACAGCCCTCGCTTCCACGATCCGACACTGAAGAGGGCGACATCCGAGTCAGCCCCAGCACGGAAAGCGTCGGCGACTGACTTCTCTCGGCGCAGACCTGCGGCGATCTTTTCGTCGGGCACAAGAAGAGGGGCGTTCAGAACAATGCCGCGTCCACCGGTCATGCCGGCGAACCGCCGAACAAGATCCGAGGCCTCCAAACTGCCGCTCTCAGAGGGAACCCCACCCACCAATTGCACAACGTCAACACGAGGGAATCGCACGTCGAGATGGGCTGCGGCATTCGTGACTGCATCCATGGTGCGACCCCACGAAATTCCAAGGCTATCGCCATCGTGAAGCAGGGACGCCGTGTGGCTTACAGCAAGGGCGGCTGTCATGTCCGCTCGCCACTTGTCGTCGCCCGTCGCTGAACTCACCACAGCTTGGTTGAGACCAAACGCATTAACTAGCTCAGTACCCATAGTTCTGTTTTGCACACCCGGAAGGGAAACTCGCGGTTCAATGACACCTGACTTGAGTCCGACATCCAGCAGGCGCGCTACCCGAAATCGGCTAATCCCTAATTCTCGAGCGATTTGAAGATTGGACTTTCTCTCCACATAGTGCTTCGTCGCCACACTGTAGAGAAGTAGCGAGTCATCTGGTTGAGCACCTCCGGCGACCTTGGAGATCGAATCGGCCCTCGTCATAACAGCCTCACAATCCTTGGCCAGCACATACTTGCGTTCGAATGGTAGGGGGTTGTACCGCCACTTAGTTCAGAGGCGCAGCAACTCAAGGTTGCTGCGCCTCTGACTCCCACCCCTCGAAGTGGAGTCCCGCTACAAACCTTCCGCCACAGATGCGTTGTGCCTTTGGCTGTGAGCCTCCGTTCGTATTACGTGCTCAAAGATGCTGCGTCCTACTGCCCGCTCCACCGCCCGGGCTATGTCGGCCTCAGAAATGCCGTAGTAGCCGAACAGATAGTCCTTGCCTCCCCCATGAGTGAATGTGTCCTTGATTCCCACGGGAATGAGACGTGTGCTCCAACCGCCCTGAGCGATCGCATCGGAGACGACAGTGGCCAACCCTCCACGCAACAGATGGTTTTCCGCAGTGACAACAACGGCAGCAGCTTTGATCTGCGCCAACACTGCGGGATCATCGAACGGCTTAAGCGTGGATATGTGGATCAATCCCGCATCCACCCCGGTCTCACGGGCCTTATGAACTACCCGCATCGCCGACTCGGTCATGACACCGCTGGACAAAACGAGCACCTCAGCGCCCGTCGCCAATTGGCGCCCTTTCCGAAATTGCAGAGGCGAGTCGAAGAGGATCGGTACTTCACCGCGCAGCATGCGCAGGTAGACGGGCCCTCGTAACGAGTCGATTGCATCCAGGACCGTTGCAGCTTCTGTAGCGTCGCCGACTTCAAGAACGGACATGTTCGGCAGCTGACTCATCAGAGCGATGTCGTCGGTAGCTTGATGAGTTACACCTCCAGGCGTCGTCAATCCAGGCAAGAAGCCCACCAGCCGGACATCGAGTGCCGGATAGGCGATGGACATTGCGATCTGCTCGTAGGGACGTCGCGTCGCGAAGACGCCGAAGGAGGGGTAGAAAGGTCGGAAGCCATCGCGAGCCATGCCAGCAAGGACACCGGTGAGATTTTGCTCAGCCATGCCAAGTGAAAAGTAACGCTCGGGGAAGGTGGCTCTGAACTCGTCGGCTTCGCAGGAGGCTGTGAGATCGTTGGTGACGCACAGCACGTCAGTGTGATCGCTTGAATAGGCAGTGAAGGCACGGCCATATGGCTTGGTCTCGTACGTCAGATCGCGCGCTGGGGCAAGTAGGTTGCTCATGTGTGGGCCTCCTTGAGAACGCCCAGGTCTGTCTCCACTAATTCGACTTCACCTGGCCTGAATCGGATGTAGTGGAGCTGATGACGCCCTTGGAGAGATGGCACTGAGTGAATGGGGTTCGTGCGGCAGACAACAAAAGTGGGCTTGCCTTTTACGACGTTTCGCGCTGCCTCAGCGATCGACCGCGGATCGTGTCCGTCCACCTCCGTCATTGTCCAGCCGAACGCGGCGACCTTCTCCGGAATCGGCTCGGTCTTCATCACGTCCTCGACCCATCCGTCGACTTGGACACCGTTGGCGTCCAGAAGAACGATGAGGTTGTCTAGTTCGAAGTTTGCGGCAGACTGGAGGGCTTCCCAAGTCTGGCCCTCCTCCATCTCTCCGTCGCTGATTAAGGCCCAAATCCGGCCTGGGCGGTTGAAGCGCTTGCGCACAAGCGCTTGGCCAACTGCGACGGATAGCGCCTGCGCGAGCGAGCCCGTCGTGGTCTCGAAGCCTGGCGAATGTTCAGCTCCAATGAGCTCCAGAGTGGAGCCGTCGGCGTTGGCCCAGTCCAGGACGTTGTGGTCAAGGCGGCCCATCTCCACCAATGTCGCGTACAGCCCAAGGGCGTAGTGGGCCGGCGAGAGATAGAACCGATCGCGGTCACCGTTGTAGATATCTCCGACAAGGGCAGGCGCACCGGGCCGGGGCACACCATCGAAATCATTTGGGAAGAGAGGGCCCGTGCTGGGGCCGAGGTCCATGAGTTGCGCGTACAAGGTGGTCATGATTTCAGCGGAGCCGCACGCCTGGATGAAATATCCGCCATGGTTTGCAGCACATACTCGTGCCGCGCGCTGGCGAACGCGATGGGCATGCTCCTTGACTTGAGTTACCCAGACTTCTTCATCGGCCACTGCTTCTCCCTAGTTCATGCGGGAATTAGGTCATCATGTGAGCATGCTTATCTCATATGAAGCATACGTGAGTCCATGCAGACGTGTCAATAAATCCACAGCGCGGCATCATGTACTAGACCTAGAACGCCTGTCGGGCCGGACAAGGAGAGCACTCTCTTGGAAGCTAAGGAACACCTCGCGGCCTACGCCGCGTGGTTGCAGCATGTTGACGGCCGCTCCAATATCGAGATTGCCGCGACTCTCGGGGTGAGCCGATTGCGCGTTCCGAAGTTGGTCCGTTGGGCCGAGAGTGAGGGTATTGCGTCAGTCTCCATCCGACGTCCCATTGGAGTTGACTGGGGACTCTCAGAGCGGATTCGGCAGAAATTCGGCCTGGCCGACGCATTGGTGGCTGACTCATCATCCCAAGGCTCGGTCGGACTGCTTGCCGCTCGCTACGTTTCAGAAGTATTGGTTGAGGGCAGTCAACTAGGGGTCGCGTGGGGAAGTGGTAGTCAGGAGATGGCGGTACATCTTGAGTTCATCACTGGCATTCCCCAAAGCGACGTCGTGCAACTAATCGGCGGATTGCCGGAATCGCCATCCCAGTGGAGCGCCACCGAATTGCTCGTTCGCCTATCTCGGGTGCTAGGAGGAAACGCAGCGGCGCTTCTAGCTCCCATGATCTTGCCGGACGCTGCGACGGCCGAGGGCCTACGCCGCGAGCCGTCGATCGCCCACGCCTTCCACATGATGGAGCGCCTCAATGTAGCTGTGGTCGGCGTCGGATCCTGGGAGCCGGCTGCATCACGAGTAAAGACAGAGATGTCCGTCGAAGAACTCAGGGCCTTGAAGGCCGTCTCGGCGGACGTTTGTGGCATTCTGCTAGCGGATGATGGCGAAGTGGTAGGTCACGAAATCAGCCGTCGCATCATGGCTATAGACGAGGTGACCCTGAGACGGTGCCCAGTGAGGATTGCCGTCAGTTTCGGGGAGAAGAAGGTCGGGGCGATACGCACGGTACTTCGGTCTGGTCTCGTCTCAGTACTCTGCACGGATTACCCGACAGCCAAAAGAGTTCTGGAAGATCCTTCATAGCCGTGCAGTCAAGCCTTGAGCGCTCGTCCCGACATGCTTTGAACCAGGTAGTGCAACATCTCCACTACACCAAAAACCTGCGATGCTCCATGGGCGCAGTCGTAATGACCAACTAGAAACACATGGATGACAATTCCGTCCGCAACGATCTACTCTGGCTGCTGTGGGCGACCCCTTGTAGAACACAACTGGTCCAGCTAAGTGACCTCGTGTTGGTCAATTTTCGGTTCAGGACTTCCAAGAGACTCACGGTCATGAGTGCGTCCCCGGGAAGCCGTGTCGAGTACTGAGCGAATCCCTTCATGCTGGCCGTGAATTGCCCCGGGATTCAAGAGAGACCTGATCAACTCTGGCACGCTTTACTTTTCGGGGATCAAAGTCCCGTTCACTTACTGACAAGCTAAATCACCGACCTCTTGAACACGAGCAGCGGAGCAAGTGCGTCTACTCGAACTCAGGCTAAACGTCTTCAGCGGGCAATCGGGGTATCAACGCCAACGGAAAGCGGACTACTTGGCGCGTGGTCATTATTCGGCGATCCTCGAAATGGGAGACAGGCTGCTTCTCTCCCGAAGCGCTGGACTGCTATTTGAACGGCAATCGCCTGGATGAGTGCTTGGTCGGTGCCTCATCACTTGATTGATTCCTACCTGCTCGCTTCTTACCGACGCGAGATGCGTGATAGACGTCTGATGGATCTCGCTACCAAAAGTTTCCGGCCGCAGACAGGACATCCAACACCTAGTATCATCTGAGCAGGCACCGCTCGATCGAATACTTTGGGGTTGGTCGTGAAAGAACCAGGGCAATCACACAGTCACACATGGTTCGGTGATTTTGCAGATCAAGTGGCGCATCCCGACCAACTAGCCGGGACGCGTCTGGCTCGCGTCGAAGGTGGCGGTGGCGACGGTGCACGGATACTGAGCCTCTGGACTCCTCATGGACTGGAAGCCGACCTGCAGGTCGATCGTGCCCTCGACCTGCTGTCAGTGAGGTACGGGGGTGTTCGCTTCGGGTGGGCTGGTCCCCCTGGGATCTCACCGCGAGGGCTCTACGAACCCGAGGGTTTTGGTTGGCAGCGGACTTTCTACGGAGGCTTGCTCACCACTTGCGGACTCGAGCATGTAGGCGATCCCGTTGCCATTCAGCGGAGCGAACAAGGCGCTCCTGGCGGCCGTCCTGTCACATACGGAGAGCACGGCCGGATCAGCCACGCATCCTCTGAAATCACGGAATGCGAAATTGGACCAAGCGGTCCCCAAATTAGGATCCGGGGACTCATACGTCAGGGCGCGATCTACGATGAGAGGTTTGAACTCGCCCGGACGATCGACGTGGACCTCTCGCGGCCTGTGATCACAATTTCTGACACCGTCCGCAACACAGGATCCCTAGCTGCCCGTCACGCCATTCTCTACCACCTCAATTTTGGATACCCAGTCGCCCAACAAGGAACCTTCACACTGTCAGGCACAAAGCGTCATGATTTCCCAGCCGGGGCACCTGACTCCCCTGAAGAAGTGATCCCATGGGATGTGAAGCGCGACGCCGACGGTCAAGGCTTCACGACGATCATCTCCAAAGAGGGCAGCCGATTCGTTGAGTGCCGACAGAGTGCGACGCTGCCCTACTTCTTCCTTTGGATTGCCTCTCGATCGCGCACCAAAGCGTTGGGCCTCGTTCCAACTAGCAGTCCCCTCGACGACCAGGTCGACTATCTGGAACCTGACGAAGAGCGAAGGTACGAACTGCAACTTACGTTCGGCTCCAACCTGGTCAATGCATTCCCTCAGGAGGGCGCAAGTGAGTCATAGGGAACCCGAAAGATCGCGTGGCTACGGACTTGTCATTGGTGAGGCATTTGTTGATCTAATTGCCCAAAACGATGAGCGGGGCCGCGTGTATATCCCGAAATTCGGCGGATCACCCCTGAATGTCGCAGTTGGGCTCCGTCGTCTGGGAACCGATGTGAAACTAGCTGCCACACTTACCCCTGGTACGTTTGGGACAGCTCTCCGCGAATTCTGTCTGCGCGAGGGGATGGACATTGAGTCACTTTCCACACGAGTACAGAAGAATTTCATCGCAGTTGCCACCCCCATGGACAGACACGTCACCTACGAGTACTTCGGCGACCTCAAAAGCCTCACGGCAATCAAGTCAATTCGGCCAGAAGCAGTCCGTCGTGCCAGCATCATCCATGCATCCTCAACTGCTCTAAATGCTGATCCTGCGCGCTCTACGGTCAGGGAAGCCTATGAATGTGCCACTGGATTTAGGACTATCGATCCGAACCCCCGCCCCTCACTGATCGACGATCGCGATTCGTATCTCAAGGGACTTGCAGACCTCTTCGGCTTAGTGGATCTAGTCAAAGTCAGTGACGAAGATTGTCTCTTCCTCTTCCCTCACATGACTGAAGAGGAAGCCGCCCTCACAATTCACCGCACGTATGGGGTCACAGTAATCGTCACCCGCGCCGACGAGTCCACCGTTCTGGCAAACGCAGATTCCCTAACGCTAGTCACTGTTCCACACATTCGGGTCGTTGACGCCACGGGTGCGGGCGACAGCTTCATGGCGTCCCTGCTAGCCGACGTCGCCCAATTCGGTGCTCCGACTGCAAAGGCAGGTTGGGTTGAATACATAAGTCGAGCCAACATTGCCGCAGCGGCTACGTGCAAGGAAACAGGGGGCGCCGAGTCCATGCCAACCTCAGCCGTACTCAATCGACGAGCGCCAGATCGCAACTACTCCTAACTGTAGGCGCGCCTTTACGGACCGCAGCAGGCCCGGAATATCTTGGTCTGAGCCTCCTACTTTGAAGGGTTGTGTCGGTTCTCAGCGGCGAGCGTTTGCTCACTCTCCGGAACTTCGAGGGCACCAGTCATGATCGCCACTGCGTCGTTCATCGAGTGTGTCTTCGGAGTGATGACGGCAGCGCGCTGACCCAGCCGCTGCACGTGCACGCGGTCGGCAACCTCGAAGACCTGCGGCATGTTGTGCGAGATCAAGATCACGGAAAGACCGCGATCGCGCAGATCCTGGATGAGGTTGAGCACCTTGGCGGATTCGCGGACCCCGAGGGCAGCCGTGGGCTCGTCCAGGATGATCACCTGGCTGCCGAATGCCGCGGCGCGCGCAACCGACACCGCCTGACGCTGACCACCGGAGAGTGTCTCGACAGCCTGCGAGATGTTCTGCACGGTCATGATGCCGAGGTCCTGCAGGTGCTCGCCTGCTTCACGCTTCATACGCTTCTTGTCCAATTGGCGGAACACCTTGCCCAGGAAACCGGGCTTGCGTAGTTCGCGACCGAGGTACAAGTTGGCCGAGATGTCCAATGCCGGAGCGACCGCGAGGGTCTGGAAGACGGTCTCCACGCCGTGCTCGCGTGCCTCGTGGGTGCTGCGGAATGAGACTTGCTCGCCCCGCACCCACATTTCACCCTCATCGGGAGTGTGCGCACCGGCGAAGCACTTGATCAGCGTGGACTTGCCCGCGCCGTTGTCGCCGATCACGGCGAGGACTTCGCCGGGGAACAGATCGAAGTTCGCATGGTTGAGACCGGTCACGCTGCCGAAGCGCTTGACTAGGTTGCGGCCCTTGACGATGGGCTCAGTGCTCGTGGTGGTGCTCATGCCTTCACCTTCCTGATCCACTGGTCGATGCCGACCGCGAGAATGACGAGAATGCCGATGGCGGTGATGCGGTAGGCCTGGTCCACGCCCGCAAGCGACAGACCCATTTCCACCGCATTGACGATAAGTGCACCCAGGAGCGAGCCGATCACGGCGCCGCGTCCACCGAACAGCGACGTGCCACCGATCACTACAGCAGTGATGGTCTGCAGGTTCAGCATGGGATCCACGTTCGGGCTTGCCGATCCGACGCGACCAATGGTGATCCATGCAGCGATACCCATGATCACGCCGGCCACGAGGTACACGCTGAACAGCACGCGCTTGGTGTTGATGCCGGTGAGCTGAGCTGCCACCGGATCGTCACCCACGGCGTAGACGTGCGTGCCCCATGCGGTGTTCTTCAGCACCCAGGCGAACAGCAGATACATGGCGAACATGACCACGACGCCAAGAGTGAGGTTGAACGGTCCCACAGGGAAGCTAGTGCCCATCAACTTCATTTGTTCGGGCATTTCCGGGCCTTGGATCGTGCGCGCCTTGAACAGGATGAGTGTCAGTCCCATGAACACGCTCCACGTGCCCAGGGTGACGATGAACGGCGGCAGGTTGAATCTGACTATCAGGAAACCATTGACGGCACCCGCGGCGGTAGCCGCCAAAATGCCGAGGAGTATCGCCACCCAGGGGTTCTGTCCGGCGATCGGAAGCACATTCGAGGCTGTGGTGTACACGGCGAAGTTGGCCATGAGCATCTGACCGAAGATCATGATCGAACCGATCGACAGGTCGATGCCCGCTGTCAAAATAATGAGCGTCTGCGCGATGGCCAGCGTCCCGACGATCACCGTCTGCTGAATCATCAACGAGACGGTGGACGGCAACAGGAAGCGCTCGTTGATAAGACCGAACACGATGATGACGAAAATGAGGACGAGCAGCGAACTCAGCCACGGAAAACGGTGCAAGGTGATCTGCAGGCGCTGGATGAGTGTTCGCTTGACCGCGAATTCCTCGTCGAGGTTGTAGTCCGAGGTGGCAGGTGCGCTCACCGGGTGACCTCCATGGGTGCTGATGTGGCTGATCGCCTACGTGGAAGGTGATGGATGTTCGCAATCACGTTGAGCGTGGTGTCGTCCTACGGTCCAGGTCCGACGAGCACTGCGACAACTGTTTGCTGATTCGCGGAACAGCCGAGGGGCAGCAGCCATAGCTACCGCCCCTCGGTGTTGCTCATTCTGCGAGGGCGCTTAACCCCAGGCGTTGTCGATGCAGTACTGCGAGGACTCCTGCGGAGCAGCAGTCACCGAGGCCTGCGGGTCGTCGGTGCACAGCACCACGCCGGTGTCGAAGAACTCACCGTTAGCAGAGGTGTTCTCTGGCGGCGGCCCTCCCTCAGCGATCGTTTTGATCGCCTCGACGCCAAGGCTGGCCATCAGCAGCGGGTACTGCTGCGAGGTGGCCTGAATTGAACCGTTCTGCACGGCCTGAACGCCGGCGAGACCACCGTCGACCGTCACGACGATGACGTCCTCGCCGATGGTCTTGCCAGCAGACTGAAGGGCCGTCACAGCACCGAAGGCGGTGGACTCATTGATCGCATAGACGACGTTGATGTCCGGGTTAGCAGCAAGGCAGTTCTCCATACCGCGACGGCCACCCTCCTCGCCAGCGTTCGTCGCCTCAACGCAAGCGATCTCGTACTCGCCACCGGCACCGGTGGTGTACGAGCCGCTCGTAGCCGCACTCAGCATGTCCTCCAGCACAGGCACGTCGATGCCCATACCGGTGAGGAAGCCGTTCGCGCGGCAGTAGTCCACGGACACAACGCGATCGTCGAAGGCGATGAGTTCCGCGATGACAGCCTTCTCACCGTTGAGCTTGCCTGCGGCCCACTGACCGATGGCCTCACCAGCGAGACAGTTGTCGGTCGCGAAGGTGATGTCCACGATGTCCGGCGGATCGGTGGGGGTGTCCAGCGCGATGACGTACAGACCGGCGTCGCGGGCGCGGCTGATGGCGTCGTTCACGTTGACGGACATCGGGGTGATCAGGATGCCGGCCTGGCCCTGAACGATGGCGTTCTCGATCAGGTCAATCTGACCCTGGTCGTCACCTTCTTGCTGGCTGGAGCCGACGGTGAGGTCTACGCCGAACTCGGAGGCAGCCTGGCGCGCGCCTTCTTGCATGGCCACGAAGAACGGGTTGGTGGAGTCCTTGGTGATCAAGGAAACCGCAATGGTGCCGCCGGCCTCACCGGCTTCTTCGGTGACTTCTTCAGTCGTCTCTTCGGTGGCTGTCTCTTCAGCCGCCGAGTCGCCGCTGCCAGAGTCGTCAGACCCACCGCAGGCGGCCAGAACAACGGAAATGGCACCGGCCGCCGCAACGACGGTGAATGCCTTTCCGCGCTGTGAGCGCTTGAACATGTGTTATCCCTTCGGAGATGGATAGGCGGTACCCACGCTTAGAGGCGCTCGCTCTCGGGGGAGAGGTAGATGGTCCTTTCCGGCATTGCCTATCTGGTGTCTGGCTGGCTTGGG
>Ga0102945_1000508_pt1 | contig 11809 bp, 10 predicted proteins | sample SalPonred_H2O_MG_FD_78207 | JGI IMG/M metagenome (GOLD analysis project Ga0102945, IMG submission 78207) | Salt pond water microbial communities from South San Francisco under conditions of wetland restoration - Salt Pond MetaG R2_restored_H2O_MG ...
CTCGTAGTTGGTGGAGCAGGTTTCGTTGGAAGCAACCTCTGTCATGATTTACTCAACAAGGGCGTAAGCGCACTTTACATCATTGACAACTTTGCCTCGTCTGAGCCCTTCAACTTGCCGAAAGATGATCGAGTTCAATTTCTGTATGGTTCTGCTGCGGATCCCCGTGTACTGCAAGGGTTGCCTGCTCACATAGACTATGTGTGGCATCTAGCCTGCTACCACGGAAATCAATCTTCCATTGCCGATCCATTCGCGGATCATGCCAACAACACACTCCCCTCACTCACCATATTTCATCACCTCTCAACCTTCACAAGTGTGCGAAAAGTGGTTTATTCCGCAGCAGGTTGCGCAGTCGCGGAAAAGACGTACGGGGAAGCGAAGGCCACCTCGGAGGATGCGCCGATATCACTATTTCACGACAGCCCCTATTCAGTTTCCAAGCTTATTGGCGAGTTGTACGGCAACTACTTTTTCGGTCAGAGTGGGCTTCCTTTCGTTAGGGCCCGCTTCCAAAATGTGTACGGTCCGCGTGAGATTCTTGGGGCGGGTCAATGGCGGCGAACACCCGAGACAGTGTGGAGGAATGTCATACCAACATTTGTGTGGCGTGCCCTACATGACCTGCCGCTACGACTAGACAATGGTGGAATGGCCTCTCGTGACTTTATTTTCGTCGAAGACATCGTTGAAGGTCTTGAGATCTTGGCTCTGAGAGGTTCACCCGGTGAGGCTTACAATCTTGCCTCGGGCACTGAGACAGAGATATTGACCTTGGCTGAACTCATCCTCGAGATAACGGAAAGCGATTCTGAGTTACTCGTAGCTCCTGCCAGGGAATGGGATCGTTCGGGACGAAGGTTCGGATCGGTAGGTAAGGCCAAGGAGCAATTGGGGTTCACTGCAAGGACGGATTTGCGCGATGGCCTAGCGGCAACAGTTGATTGGATGGAAAGGAACGTCGTACGTATTGGTGCCTGTATCGATCGCTACGCTTCACTAGCAGATGCGACCTAAACACTTTCGCAAAACACATTTCTCGGAATTGGCAGTGGACCAGTTGACGAGAGTGGTGACCAAGTCACGTTTCTTAGTCGAGACGGCCGGGCTGTCTGTAACCGGTTTGGAGTTTCACGATGGAGAGACTAGTTGAGTGACCGAGCGACAAGGCACTTTCCCAAGACGACGGCGTAGGGCTGCGTCTCGCTGCGGCATTCGGCCCTGTGGTTTAATGTCCGCGGTTGGGGGGCGATGTGCAGAAGCGAACTCGATTTCTTGGCGTCGGGGGGGCGTTGGCGTGGATGCTAAGTGCATGCGGAGGGGGACCACAGTCAAGTCCGGTTGAGTCGCCCTCCCCTGCTGGAGCCTCTTCTACCGTGTCTGCAGTTGGGGACTCCGTAGGATCGACTCTCGTCGAATCTGCAGATGTGCCCGCGTCTACGGCCGCCTCGTCCTCAGGTACTCCCCGGGAGCCTGCAGGTTTAGGTGAGATTGTTGCGGCGGGGATGGAGCGGGGGGATCTTGCGTGCCCGCAGGACGATTTGGTCACCTACGAAGCGTGTCTGCTATTCCAAGGTGCTCTTGGCGTGTGGTCTGACCTGGGATTGACGGATCAATGTCCAAATCTGCCGGGCTCTCCGGCTCCGACCGACGGTGAACCGAGTGGCTTCGATAGCCAAGAATCGACACCTGCGGTCGCTCGTCGTGCGGTTGATTCACCGTGCTTCGGATACCTCTATGCCATCGGCGTCGCGAACACCGTCCCGATTTTGAGTAGCACAGCCAACAGGAATTTTCAGTTGTCGGCAGATGAGGACTTCACGAAGCCGGGTAGTGACGCGGAGGTGTGTCTTCAGGTGCGACACGGAAGCTGCGGCAACCAAACCGCCGTTGGTCTGGGTCTGTTTAAACGGGCAGGTTTCACTGCTCGTCCCGTGGAGTTCTACTACACGCTTGATGGCCAACGCTTCTCGCACATCGTGCCCGAAGTGTTCCTTGATGGCGAGTGGCGAATGGTAGATACGACGTATGGTGCCTACTGGGCTCAGTCAAAGGGAGGAGTACCCTTTGCTCTGAGAACGACAGATGGCATCATCAACGCGGCTGTGGCTCCACCCACGTGGAATGAGGCCCTTCTCCCCTATGGTGTGTATGGCGCCGTAGGCGATCGTGACCCTTTCGCGTATTTGGCGAATGATCCCCAACTAGTGCGCGGGCGCGTGGGCACCATCACCATTACTGTGGAGGTCCCCTCGGACGAGGAGCGGTTCGTACATCTGCCAAATTTCGTTGGCGACAATTCGCCTGATGGGCTCTTGCAAGGTCTCGATTACCGATTCACTGGAGCCACCGACACCATCTCAACCATCACGGTCGCAGTAACAGGCGCGGCCATCGCCGGGGATGCACCGACGAGTCTGTGCATTGACGATGTGTGCCAGCCCTACGAGAGGGAACTCCATTCCTACACGTTTGCCGCAGAGGATCCAGAGCGTCTGTATTTGCAGACCGACGCCGACGTTGCTTACCTTGTATTGGATTCAGTGACTTGGGCATAACTAACCCGGCCTAGACTTTCGAACTGACCACGGCAAGGGCCCTCGAGCGGGCTACATCTAGGGCGAGGATTCCCTGGGCTCTCCGGACTTGAGGCGCCTGTCTTCTCAGCCGCTCACCAGCACCACAGAGGTGCCAATGAACCCATCGGCGTGGTTCAACCGCATATGATTATGGCGGCTCGAAGGTTTGAATAGGTCTGATGGAGACTGCTATCCTCGCGCCCTTCAGGTGAAATTTGGGGGAACCCTTGATTGACGAAGAGAATCGGAGCTTCTGGGATGAACTCTGCGGTAGCCAAGCAGCAGAGATGCTGGGAATCAACGATTCCAGCCCTGAGTCGCTAAAGAAGTTTGATGACTGGTACTTCGACTTTTATCCTTATCTCAAGCCATTCCTAAGTGCGGTTGCCCATCCCGACATTCGGCTCCTTGAAGTTGGGCTGGGCTACGGGACCGTTTCGGAGTACCTGGCTGAAATTGGAGTCGCCTACTCAGGTCTTGACATAGCCCAGGGGCCTGTAAACATGGTGACGGCTCGGCTTGCTTCGAAAGAACTGCAGGGAGACGCTCATCTGGGAAGCATCCTCTCACCTCCCTTTCCTTCGCAATCTTTTGACGCAGTAGTCGCCATCGGTTCGCTTCATCACACAGGTGATCTACAAGAGGCTATTTCAACTTGCCACAGCCTTCTAGTACCCGGTGGGAAGCTTCTTTTTATGGTTTACAACGCGTACTCCTACAGGAGATGGCTACATTCCACAAATGCGACTTTTCGCTTAGCTCTGAGGGAAGGGACTGGCTACCGTGGTGTAGTTGGAGATACAGACGATCGTCAGCGAGGTTTGTACGACACTAATAGAGCCGGAGACGGCGCTCCGCACACGGACTGGATTTCAAGACGATCCCTCAACTTCATGTTGAGAGACTTTAGATCCACCGACTTTCGCCTCTTGAACATGGATTCAGACTTTCCTCCCTTTCGGACCATGCAGAGAGAGAAAATGCTCCGCTCACGGTGGGGGGCAAGACTCGGCCTCGACATATATGTCCAAGCAGTGAAGTGAAAATAGCCCTCATTGTCGACAGGACTCAGTGCTATACGGGGACGGTCGCTAGCCACATAAATGCTTTGCTCACGCACTCAGAGCATGAAGTGCACAGCGTTGACTACCGAGCGGTACTCTCTTCTGAGTTTGAGCTAGACGATTTCAATGCTCTTGTTCACCACTACTCTCTCCGTATCTGCTTTCCCTACTACTCCCAGCAGTTACTTGATAGGGAATCGGGCTTCAGAGGGCTGAAGTTTCTGTTCATCCAAGACGAATACGACTCTGTAAATGTGGCTTCCAAGGTAATCAACTATGTTGGATACAACCTGGTCTTCTCGTGCGTTCCGCCCCAACACATCCCTTGGGTATACGCAGGTGTAGACCGATCGGTTACAGACTTCACTCACGTCTTGACCGGCTACGCATCTGATGCCCCACTCAATGAGTTTGCCGCGGCCTCGAATGAAGAGCGCCCATACAACGTCAGTTATCGGGGTCGAGACATTGGTATTCGGTATGGCCAGTTAGGGCGTCAAAAAGTCGAATTCCCTCAGAAAGTGCTTTCACGCTGCTCCACGCTTGGCCTAAGTCATTCGATCGCTTGGACCGAACATGAACGACTATACGGAGCTGATTGGCAATCACTCCTGCGGCAGTCGTCAGTAGTTCTGGGGACACCGAGTGGCAGCAATGTCTTTGACTTTGATGGAAAACTTGCAAAGAGGGTCTCTACGCTTCGAAGTGGAGGATGCGCAGATGAAATGATCTACGAACAGCTCGTAGCACCTCTTGAGCGACCAGGGGTGATGAACCAAATTTCCCCAAGGGTATTCGAGGCGCTTGAACAAGGCTGTGCCCTCTGCCTCCTTGAAGATGACTACTCCGGGCTTCTCAGACCCAATGAACACTACTTTGCCGTCCGAGCCGATTACTCAAATCTTGACGAAATCCTTGAGTTGCTGCGAGATCCGCGCGAGGTGAAAGCAAAGCAGCAGTGCGCTTTCGATGATCTCATTAGGAGCAGGCTATTCACGTACTCATCCATGGCGCAAGGCTTCGACCAAGCCATCAGTCATGTGTCGAAGAACCTTTGGCCTTCCCTAGTAAGCGCAAATCACAGCGAGAGTTCGCCTCACTTACGGAATGTTGGTCGCCGCCATATTCGACGTTTGCGATTCGCATTCATTTGGCAGCCCCCCCTTATTGACTCTCGCCTACGGGTCCTAGGCAGCCTCTCTAGGCAACGTGGGAAGGGGCTTGCGTGGCGGTTCAAGCACGCGATTCGCGTGCGGCTATCTCGTGCGAAAAGTCTTGCGTGGCGGTTCAAGCACGCGATACGCGTGCGGCTATCTCGTACGAAAGCTTAGAGCTAGCGAGGGTCTCTTCGAACAAATCCTCCATGAGTGCGACACGTCTGACCTGTTCGGCCTCAGGGCTGGCTGACCTCCGACGGGCCAAATCAAAAACACGCGGCGACTCTGTCGACACTCCGATCAGCAACAATGCTCGAGGAGATGGTGAAGGCCTTGAACCCTGCTTGTCCCAGAGAACGAAAGGCTGTACCTATGACAGCCAAGAAGGGTTCAAGCACTTAAACTCACTGAGACCGGCTGAATAGGCCTTATCTGCATCAAGTAGCAACTCTCCGGGAATCAGGTCAAGGATTTGCCCTCGTACGCTCTCTTTAACCATCTCTTTCTCCCTGTTCGGTAGGTGAGAACTGAGCGGGTTAGCCAGACTCTGCTTAGCATCCAGCCCAGTAGCATCACCAAGAGATGCCTCCAGAAACACTTCTTTAGCTGACTTACCCTTCAAGGTACCAAGGTTGCTACTTGCCCGAATAACCGCGGACCCGGTTCGAATAGCGAACGCTTCCTGCAGGAATGCTCCTATTTCGGCTGGAGTCCATGACTCCAGGTTATCGAAAGGTACAAAGACAGAGTTGCTCGATAGTCCGAAATTTAGAACTTCAAAATATAGTGCAGCGTGTTTGACTAACTCCTCGCGGTTCATGATCTCGGGGCTCTTAATTGCCCACGACACAAGACAGTCAAGCAACGGTCTCAGTGGAACGAAACAGACCAAACCACCTTGAGAGCTTACTCTTCCAATTACTGCAGGCGTATGCTTCCACACGGATGCTCCAAGCCAAATTGAGCCTCTAGGAACAGTCAGAGACTCGTTCGGCATTGCTTGCTGGAGTACCGAATGCAGATACGAAGTTCCAGATCTTGGGAATCCACACAACAGCGCCGTCGAATCGGGCAATTTCGCCTTCAGCATTAAGTCCCGATATCCAGTTGACAACTGTAGAAATTCAGTTTCAGTAACACCATTGTAAGGACGGGCAGCAAACCTAGGCCAATGGGGATACAAACGAATACGCCAAGGCGCTAACGGCCGGTTCGCATTGTCAGACTTCTCAAGAGAGAAAAGGTTCCAAAACTCCATTAACAGGCTGTCAATCGTAGATCGAGTACGCAATCGCACCCCAAAGACGATACTCGAAGAGGCCTACCAACTGCAATATAGCTTCCTTGACGGGCGAGCCATTCACCTTGACATGACTGATTCCGATCCAGTTTCACAGACCTAGTGGCGAGAGGTCAGTAGCGTACCTTAGACGACGCTGCGACAAATGTGATGACCGCGATCCGTAAGAGGTTTGGGGCATCGGCGCTAAATCGCCGTTCTACCAGGTCCGAGAACTAAAACTAACCCGCGGCCTTGGACGCTGGCGTCGTCGTGACAGGTTCCCAGCCACGCTTCGCCCCTCACAGATCCACTCTGCACTTCAAGCGTCTACTCTGCACATCAATCGCGCCACTCGTTCGCTTCCAACCTCCCAGCCGGTGGATCATGACAAGACATAGATCCATCCTCCTGAACGAAGCGGGACCGAAGCCAGGGCCGTGCACCTGCTCTGCATTGAAGCGAAGCTGTTGCTACCCTCTAGGACCAAACTGCGTTTCTCCGTTGAATGAGTAGAGGGTAGGCACTTACCGTTGGCCGTGATTGTTGGGAGATCTCTGACCAAGGCTTTCCCGCTGACGAAGATAGATTTCCTGCGCCGGTGGTTCGGACTTCGCAGCAGAGGCGACGAGTTCGTGGCGCTTAATCGGGTTGATCTTCAAGTAGGGGCGCACCAGTTCCTAGGCGTTCTAGGGAAGAACGGCGCAGGCAAGAGCACGCTTCTGCGGTTACTCGGGAGCGTGTTTCCCCCCGATACGGGAACCGTACAACTCTCTGGCGAGACATCACTAATCAGCGAGATGGGTCAATTCGTCAACCCTAATCTCACTGGCAGACAGGTTGCGCAACAGTACATTCGTTTAATGCATCCCCATGTTCAGAACCTAGAAAAGGCTATTGAGTCAGTTAACGACTTTGCTGAACTTGATGAATACTTTGACGAACCAACAAGGACTTACTCCTCGGGGATGCTGGCTCGACTCATATTCAGCATTGCTACCGAAGTACAGGAATCGCTCTACCTAATTGATGAGTTTCTGGTTGTAGGTGACCAGTATTTTGTTGATAAGGCTTGGGCACGCATCGCCCACAGACTGGGAAGCGGAGCTTCAGGCGTCTTATCAACACACGACTGGACAGCAGTTCTTCGACTTTGTCGGGAAAGCCTCGTTCTTGACGGAGGAAGGGTCATAGATCAAGGACCAACTGCTAAAGTGGTGGCTCGGTACCTAAATATCCCCCAGCCGAGTGACCCTCATGCAACCCTGATTATAGACGAAGCTATCGAGGCTGCAAATCACAATTTTGCGGAGTTTGAGTTTGGAATACGCCAAGCAAGATTATCAAACCTCGAGATTGCGTGGTCTATCGAACAGTTTTCGGTAGGTCAGGGTTGGGAAAACCTACTTCATCAGGATTACGTTCCAATACCGAGCACAATCGGTTTGACGAAATTCAGAGTGACTTACGAGCAAATTCAAGTGGACACCGGGCACTATGTCTTGAATCTTTTTCTAAGGAGGAAACACCAAGACGGCACATCAATGCCAGTGGATGCGAGATCCTGGACCAGGGGGAACGGCATAGATTTGCGGATTCGCGGTCAGAAGTTGCGATCACCAGTCGTGCCTGACGTTCAGTGGTCTTTTCGAGAGCCATCCGATGACTAGCGTTCGGCTCGCCGAAGTATCAAAGGTCTTTCCAAACGGCAAGGTCGGCCTGCAGGGAATCAGTTTCTCTGTATCTGATGGGGAACGTGTTGGCCTGATTGGGCCGAATGGGGCGGGAAAGTCAACGCTTCTGTCGATTATTGCAGGAGTTACGGAACCATCATCCGGAGCTATCCAAGTTGATGGTGAGGTTTCGGCAATTCTTTCGCTAGGCTTGTCTGTCCGTGAGGAACTAACGGGGCGTGCCTACCTGCAACAGGAGTGCGCTTTGCGGGGTATGTCGGACCATGAAGTACAAGTTCTTCTTCCTCACATGGTGAGTTTTGCTGATATCGGTGCCTTCATTGATCGGCCACTGCGCACCTACTCAACCGGGATGAAAGCAAGAGTCATATTTGCGGCAAACGCATGGATAAAGCCTGAAATCTTGCTCCTCGATGAAGTCCTTTCGGTCGGCGATCGAGATTTCAACGAAAAGGCAAGTGCGAAAATTCGTGAATTAACAACCCTTGGTTCGATACTCATATTCAGTTCACACTCAATGGCTGCCCTTGAACAGATGTGTGATCGATGCATACGATTAGACTCAGGATTACTGGTCGACGATGGTGACGTGGGGTCCGTGGTAGGCGCATACCTTGAGTCTGTCTCGACCCGACATGAAGACTTGGCGCGCAGTGATTGGCTCTCGCGCAGCGCACCGGCGTTCAGTAAGGATGGTTGGTCAATTGACCATGTTCAACTAAACTCCCCAGCTTCGCCGGACAGAGATCTCACGGCTATATCCAAGGAGCCAGCCCGCCTGACCATTCGATTGAAGGCTCCACCTCGAGAAGTGTTCAAGGTCACAGTCAAGATTAGTCGTCTTGATGGAAGGTCTTTGCTCGAGCATGACTCGCCCAAATTTTGTAGCAAACAAGACACCCATCGCGATGTGGAGGTGAGGTTGAGCCTGGCCTCCTTCCCTCTAAGCGATGGATATTGCAGCCTTGAAGTCCTTTTGCGGACGGAAGAAGATGTCCGAGCCAGAGTCGTTCACCTCCTCAAGGTTATTGATTTCAGACCAACCAGCGGGGGCAAACCAACGTACGCTGTAGCAGGTCAACTCAGTTCAATCATTTCGGAGGTTGCAGATGAGGCCAGTCGTTAGCTCTCAGTACCGTTTGGTGCAACGACTGTTTCGCCTCTCAAGCACCGATCGATATCTGGGCTCGAAACTGGGCCTGGCTTGGTCCGTGCTTCAACCCACGCTATTGCTTCTGGTCTACACATTCGTCTTTGGTTTCGTTCTACAAATTCGGTTGCCAGGAGCAACAACGTCGTTGGATTACGTGGTCTGGCTCTTCGCTGGTCTGGTCCCTTGGCTGGCGATGCAAGAATCCATTCTCCAGGGCTCTAACTCTCTTGTTGCCCATTCGCAGATAGTGAAGAATTTGCCAATTCGGCTTGAAATGATTCCCATAGCAACAAGCCTTACCGCAGTTTACATGCTCGTAGTCGGCCAAGCAATGACCATAATTCTTCTCCTCGCGAGTGGCATCGGCATGACTTGGTGGATCCTCCTCCTGATTCCACTTGATCTCTTGTTGTTGGCTATGGGCGGCGCATTGAGCTTGCTTCTTTCGCCGGCGACTGCCGCGTTTAGAGACCTTACTCACCTACTACCCACTTTATTAATCGTCGTCTTGTTTGTAACTCCCATAATCTATCCTGCTGATCTGCTCCCAATCGCACTGCAAAGGATTGCCGACTTCAATCCGCTTTACGCACTAACGGATTCGATGCGACAGGTCACATATTCAGGAACAGCTCCAAGCCTTAATAGGATCATAATCGTTTCGAGTGCAGTCATGCTCCTAGCGTTTGTCGGATTTCGCTCATTCCGACGGGTAAGTGGAGGAATCTCAGCTTATGTCTGACAGGCTTCCGCGAATAGGACAAGAGCAGCGACTTGCTCGATCAGGTTTTCGAGAACGCATAGGTCTCCCACCTGCCGGTGACGAAACGGAAGCAATTGCAACGCTGGTTCAGGAGATTCGAGAGATGGCCGTCCGTGCCCAGGAACTCAGTACCATATTGCGCAAAGTAAGTGGCAAGAGCGTCATATTTGCCGGACAGGCCTACTACAACGCGTGGTTCTTGTCCAGAGAGTTAAGGCGACTCGGCTGGAAGGCAGATCTCCTTGATTGGGCCGTAGAACAAAACTCCCCCTACTCTTTCGGATATGACTTCGGCTTCACCGCTGATCAAGATGTTCAGGAACAATTGGAATTCTTCATCAGATCCGTCTACGGCTACTCGCTATACCACTTTAGTAATGCGCATGGCATCTCTTTGGGCGGTCGGCTTGACGAGCTTCTTAATGACCAGCTGGGACTAGACGGGGGTATCTGGCTGCTCAAGAGTCTTGGAAAGAGGATCATTTACAGCCTGAGCGGATGCCTCGACGGAGTGTCACAGACTGCATTCTCGGCTTGGGGTAAAAAGAGCGTCTGTGCCGAATGTCGGTGGCAGTACGAACCAGTCGTTTGCAGCGACGAACGTAATCTGCGTTTTGGCGCAAGGCGCAATGCCCTCGTTGACTTCGGGATTCTATTTGGGGGAAACCGAGTTGATTGGAACGCTGATGCCAAATTCCATGAGGTTCCTCAGTTTTACTGTCTTGATCCAAGCCATTGGACTCAAAGAGTGAGGATACCGTTGCGACATCGAATTCGGCGAAAGAGAAACCATGTCATCTTCGGTCAAGGTTTCGGAGAAAGAGAGGCACGAACGAGAAGTGACGGAAAGGACATTAAGTCTCACTACATATACGATACAGTCTTTGAAGGGCTTCAAGAGTCAGGGGAAAAGGTTCAGCTGCAGCGTTGGTCTGGAGTTAATCAGCACCAGGTTCGCTACTATGTAGCACAGTGTGACGTAGTCATTGATATGCTGACGTATGGGTGGTTTGGAGCACAGGTACGCGAGGCTATGATGATGGGAAAACCTGTTGTGTGCTACCTGAGGCCCGAATGGATCGAGCAAGTTGCGCGTGAGCAACCTGACTACGTTTCTGAGTTGCCCGTCGTTTCAGCGGAACCAGGTACGGTCTCTCAAGCTCTTCGGGAATTGGCCAATGATCAAGAGCTGCGATTGCATTTGGGGCGTACGGGCCGGGCCTTCGCGATGAAATGGCATTCTTCACCAGCGGCTGCTCTGGAGTTTGATGCCCTTTATGACCGACTCCTAAGTGGTCACCTACCAGAACCTGCACCCTACCCCTCACTGAGGGTCGTTCAATCAACTGATTTCGTTTCTACGTTAGCGAGTGCCCCAACAATGCCTGATTCAACGACCTACGACGCGACTCAATAGGTACTACCTTGTCCTACGGGAAGAGGATGCGGTGAGAACCTGACCTGCCCCCGTTTAGTGCACCAGTGTCTTTGCGAGTCGGGGGTTGTTGTTGTTCCAATCTAGCGTGAACTCGTTCGGTGTGCGGTAGCCCAGCGAGGAGTGGGGCCGGTAGGCGTTGTAGTGCCGGCGGTAGTCCTCAGCCATGACCTTGGCTTCCAGCAGGGTGTGAAACATCTCAACGGCGAGGAGTTCGTCGCGGAGTTTGCCGTTGAAGGATTCCACGAACGCGTTCTGCCACGGCGAGCCTGGTTCGATGAACACCGACCCGGTCGGGCTGAAGCGGCACCAGTCGGCGATCGCGTGGCACGTCATCTCCGGTCCGTTGTCCATCCGGATGAACCGTGGGTGCCCGTGCACGGCTACGAGTCTGTCCAGCACCTGTGACCTGACCCCTGTTGGTTGATCCAGGTGTTTTGTGAGTCCACGATTGCCCGTATGGGTGAGGAGGACAGCATGAAGCGCAGGCATCACACCCCAGAGCAGATCGTTCGCAAGCTGCGGCAAGCAGATCGGCTGCTGGGTGAAGGAAAGGCTTTGGTGGAGGTGTGTAAGCACCTGGAGGTCACCGAGCAGACCTATTACCGGTGGCGAAACCAGTACGGCGGCATGAAGGCCGATGACGCGAAGCGGCTGAAGGAGTTGGAGAAGGAGAACGCGC
>Ga0102945_1000509_pt1 | contig 11798 bp, 4 predicted proteins | sample SalPonred_H2O_MG_FD_78207 | JGI IMG/M metagenome (GOLD analysis project Ga0102945, IMG submission 78207) | Salt pond water microbial communities from South San Francisco under conditions of wetland restoration - Salt Pond MetaG R2_restored_H2O_MG ...
CAAATGGCGCTTACCGCGAAGCACATTCTGGTGTGCCGGAAGAAGGGCAATAAGAAGGTTTGGGTGAAATTGGAGGTTACCTTTCCAACTCCGGATTCGACGGAAGCCGAAACAGCTCCCCCGTCCGATCCTGTGACAGAGAAGATCCAGCGAAGGCTGGACGATCTGCCAATGCCTAACGTGAATGCGACGGTCCCGCCGATGGGTTACATCACGGAAAATCCCGCCGACGAGGAGTGGATCCCCAGGCTCAACAGCCAAATCACACGGCTTGCTCAGGCATACCCCGAGTTCACCTGGTCAAAGCAGGGCATCACGATCATGCCCAGAACACCGGAATGGCTTACCGAAACCATGCGTCAACTCGGTTGCAACGATGAAATTATCGCTCGGACAGTGAGCGGCTTCAACGATGGTTCCCCCATCTGGGGCAAGGGCGCCACGGACTGCAATTCATCCCTGGGAACCTTGGCGGTCATCGCCAACACCTCACCTGTTGGTGTCGAACCCGGTGAACTCTGGGACTACATGGTGGCCGCGGAGTTCACTGAAGCCATCAGGGAGAACCGTTTCGCAATGAGTCCGCAGCCGATGAACGGCCCTGTTCCCATGCGCTACTACAACGTCGGCATGCCATCGTGGATGCGAGAGGGTGTGGAACCGGCCTTCCACTCCATCGCAAAGGCCATGCAGACAAGAGAGTGGGCCTTCGAACACATTGAGCCGCGCGTGACCTGTGGTACCGAAATCCTGAGTGACTACGCCGGATTCACCACGTCTGTCGATGGTTGTCACTACGTACTCGGATACGCGGCAAACGAGTTGATGATCGCGCTCTACGGATGGGATGCTCCCCTGCTGTGGTGGTCGAGCTTCGGCACCCAACAGGACCCATATGTGGCATTCACTAACGCCTACGGCGACGACTACGCCACCTTCGAGCGCTACGTTCGCGAGTTGGTGCGTTACCGAGCGTACGGAGAACCCTTGTCGGATGATCTACAAGCACGCCTCGCCTAGCGCTGTAAGTCATTCGAAGGATTTCCGAGTCCACGATCGAGCTTTCCAACACCAAACACTTGCATCCCCGGATCCACCGGGGAGAACGTCACCTCACGAGCAGTCGACGGAGAGGGTGAAGGCTCAGGCTCCTCAGTGCCCGTAAGAGACGGCGTGGCCGTCGGCGCGTCAACAGGCGAGGCGGACTTACTCGGCGACGCCAATTCCCCATTACCCCCGCACGAGACAATCACAACAAAGCTCCAACCACCGCGACGACTACCCGAGTAACACGCATAGCGCCACAGTCGAAACACACCCCACGGTCATGCGGGAAGGTCAATCGAAGCTGACCATGCCGATTCCGAAGCCCATTCTGGGGGTCGAACTTTGGGCGTAGAAGCGGCGAGTCGACTCACCTTCGAACACCACAGGCCAGCCATATTCGGTCAGGCTACGAAGCCCTGAGAACGGCGCCTGGATACTTGAATTCCGCTCCGCAAGACTGTTCCCGAGTTCGTAGGTGAGCGGAATGAGTTCACCGGGGGCTGTCGACACGTTGACCAGGAGCCTGTGTCGCTCCCTCACCTTCCCAGATGAGGCAATGTTCTCTATCACATCAATTTCAACACTCATCTGCGTAATTTCAGCGTGACTGAATATCCGTGGTTCGCCACGCGGCCGCCACTTTTTCACCGGCAAGAAGGCCATACGTGCATCCGTCGCCAGGATTGCTACGACCCCTCTTCCGTCTCTTTCAAATTCACCAGCGATTAGTGGCAGCCTCTCCGAACCGTACGGGAACGGGCTGCTGGGCAAGGCCGCGCACATGAGTTCATAGACCCGGACGGATGCAGCGCCGAAGTGCTCAGCGGCAAAGGCAGCAAGTCCCGACAGCCAGTCGGTTGCGGCGTCCGCCTTAACAAGATCTTCCCGAAAATCGCTCAGAGTATCCAGAAAATTGCTGAAAATAGACTCACTCTGAGTGCCAAGGTTCTTCAGTTCGAGTGCCGGGCGCCCGTTGGCACTAATGACCAGGGTGTCGCCATCGAGCAAGACAGCGTTCAAATCATCGACAGAGAAACGGCCCCTGAGTTCAGGGTTCTTACCAATCGACCAAATACTGATGTCCCGATCGAAAAAGCTCAAAATATTCTCACCGAGTGGCACATCCTCGGGTTGCGCTAATCCCGATATCTGAGCTTGCAGGAGTCTCCATGCTCTCTCTAACTCGGGGAAAAGCTCCGAATCACGACTGCTCCTTACGGGGATTTCATGAACGAAAGCATCTGTGCTTCGCAAGACAATGCCGTCCCGAGTGAGGAACATGCCAGTTATCGATTCCGTTGAGATCGACAACTCGCACGCCAGATCCTTTCGAATACTCCACACGCAAAAGCGTTCCCGATCGACGTAAACAAGGTGCGTCTGAAAAGCAATAGCTGTACCCACCGGATCTGCTCCCGTCAGCCGAGTAACGGTCGCAAGCCCCATTCCAGAGGCGAGCCTAGAATCTTTGCCTATCGTGAGTAGATGAATGTCGATTGAATCAGACTGCTGACTCACAACCAGCCATGACACCCCAGAACCTTCGAGGGTGATCTGCGCGACGACCTCAACATCATGGAGGTTTCGCCGGTAGATTCTGTTTCCGTCGGATGGGGGTGGACTCTTCCACCCAATGAGTTGATGAGACGTAAGCAGAGTCACCCGACTTAACGAAATCCACAAACGTTCAGCGGCTTCGTCTTCTGAAATCGGCCATTGAATTTCCCGGAGTGCCGCCAAAGTGGAACCTGAATCGATGGCCGCTTCCATGAGTTCGACGTCGCCGAGAGAGGCAACAGGTCGCTCCAATGTGGTGGCCGATAGGTCGATTCCATCGACGCTCAACCTGCCGTCTTCTGAGAGAATCCGGAGCGCCCTGATGGCGGAAAGCAGCAGCGGCGTGTCCTGCTTAGGGTGACGCAAGGTAGCGAAACGATCCTCCGAACCGTTGGGGTCTTCAACTCGAATGTCACCATCGACTACGCGCAAGATCGGTCGCTGTGACCATCGAACGCCCTCTTCAAGTGGGTCACGCGATCCGACACGAAGGCGCATCGCTCGATGAGACGTGAAAAGCAGCGTGTCGGCAAACGGCTTGGTCGATCGAATCACCAGCACCAAAACGAGGCTTTCGTCGTCCTCCAACCCTGCCTCCAAGAACGACTGTGTGTGCCGCAGGTCGTCTAGGTTGAAGCGATGACCGACTAGGGGTTGGCCACGCCCGAGTAGAGCCTCGAACGCGGCATCGGGGGCTTGCGTCGGATCCGACGCAAGATCATGGACCGAAACTTCGCGTGTGTCGGCAGCAGGTGGCGCTGCCTCCATCGTCACCTGCGGACCGAATCGACTGAGGATGGAGTCGATGTGAACAAGATCGTGCTTGTCGTGGCGCAGCTTTCCCAGTGACGTTGAGGAGCCGTCCACTGCGACGATGATCACTTCGCCCTTTTCAGTAGAGATGCCGGAAATCCACTCATACGGCATCGCGAAAACTGGCTCTTCACCAAAAGCGTTTGAACCGAAGAGAAGTACGCGACTACTGGTCAGTGCCAGGCTGTCTGCCTCGAATTCTCGCGCAGCCTTGATTCGGCCCATGAATTCGACCGTCTCGTCCGAAGCGAGGAAATCGTGCAACCTCCTCTTGGCAACCTCTCCGCCGTCGTCCGCATACTTGTGACCGACGATCTTGACTACCCGTTCACCGAGGTCTCTCTTTCTAGCTTCGTAGTCTGGGGAACGTTGCATGATGGCCGTCACCGCTTCCACGAATGACTGCTCGTCCTCTCGGCGCCTTCGGAGCATGCCCAGATCGATCGTCGAGCCGTCCCAACACAGCACTCGCGTCTCGAGGACCTTAACCTCGTACACCCGCTCGCAATTGGACAAAGTCAACACAAGCGCCGGCGTTGTTGGCCTTTTCAATGAGATAGAGACGACGCGCTGATTGGTCACGATGATGTGGTCGCCACCCGGGTTTTGATTATGGCTTCCTTGAACGATGAGTTCCACTGATTCATCGGGCAGCAGCAACTCGCGAATTTGATCACCAATTGCCTTAGCGGCACGCTCGTCCAAATTGGCCCCGAGCTTCATTTCGCCTCCCCCGAATACCCATGAACGACGTAGCTGGACCGTCACTCAACGCAAGATTTTAAGCCTACTGTAGGTAAGGCAACAACGCATCGCACTTCAGTCAAGCAGGCCCGGGCGCCGGCTCAGCCAGCGGTGCGAACGACGGGGCGAGCATGCCGCCAAGCTCGGATGAAACGGACATGGGATCACGATTCATCCAGGGCAGATTTGTGGTGTGGAACGCCCGCTCCACACGCTCCGAATACTGGTGGTCGGCGCTGCTCAATATGTTCGTGTGCCACTGATCGGATTCGTCGACGCATTGATTCCCGGCTTCGACAGGATCGACCTCGTACCGCTGTCGATCATCGCGAGCCTGACCTTGTTATGGCTGGGACTTACGCTGTTCATTCGGCGTATGCACAACACCGATCGCACCGGCTGATGGCCCTAGATCGCTCTGGGACCCCCCCGGCGCAGTCGTGTTGTTGCTCTACATGATCCTGCCATCCAAAATCGGCTCCACCAGCTGGAGCATCCCCATCACAGGGTAAACAACGATGGACTTTTACCCCAGTTTGGAAATTCTCGCCTCGGCAATCGGAATCACAATCAAGTCTCCTGCATAGGTTCGGTGCCCGACTTACGAGCGTCGCGCACTTCTCGTGCCAGTGAGCTGATTGATCCCAGCAACTGTTCCGGCGATTGAGCGAGGTCCAAAGCATGAGCAAAGATTCGGATACCGCTTCCTCGAACTGTGTACTCGCGAGTATCAGCATTTCCCTTGGCATAAATCAGGTGGGCGTCTGGGAGATCCAAGACTGTCGCATAGGCGAGACACTGATACAGGTCTGCGTTGGGGAAGCCTGAAACCTTCTCCTCTTTGTACTTAGCATCAATGACAGCTTGAGGACGAAGTCGATCATCCAACCAAACGATGTCCGGACGCATGTCGACCTCGGACCCCTCGTCCAAAGTTGCGGGGTACTGGTCCATAACCGAACTCCCGAGGAGCAGCCCAGGCAACACATCACCCAGGGCTGCCGAGACAAAGTCCTCAAAGATCTTCGGCACATCAAGAACGAATCCGTCCACGGAAACGGCTCCGACCCGATGTTCGAAAGACGATGAGGCAAGTACCAGACGCGCCAATTCAAGGGCGATGTCATATCGACGATTGAGTCGGTTGATCCGCCAATGCGGCAGCGGCATGCCCGGGATTAGACGACCGACGTCAGCAAACTGCAGCAGCAAGGCCCCCATGCGCCGGCGCACATCTGCAGGAACCATGGGATTGCGCTGAAGGCGCTCTAGTGCCGCTCGCAACACCTGGTTCTCGGGCGTGTCAACGGTGAAATCGTCATAGGACACCTCGATCGGCAGCCAGGTTCCTGGGCTTGTCTTGAGTTGTTCATCGATCCGGATTCGCCCCCGCACAACAGGCAAGGCCTCTTCCGTGGCGCGATACCCCTGCAGCAGACCCGGTCGAATTGCGTCGGAGACTGAGCGGGTGAACATCTCGGCAAGCACATGAACGATTTCGTCCGCAGCTTCGACAGGAACGACGGACTCCTGCCATGCGACACCCCGCAGGCGATAACCGAGCAAGAACACGATGCGCTCGATGTCCACCTTGGGAGCAACGCGAACGTCCACGTCTCCCACACGAACGGCACCGACTTTGCCGCCGGGTCGCAACTCCCACCAGCCGGGATCGGCCGTGCGAACCGGCTCCACCAGCCCGATCCGACCCAACAAACCCGCCTGCGCATCAGAGATCTGCACGAACGCGGACTCGCCATACTCGCGCAGATGGAAAGCCGAAGCATTCATGACGCGACCTATACCTCTGAGTTAGCCGCGGAAGGCTCAAGATGCTCTACGGGCAAGGCTGACCGAAGTACCTCCAGCCCGTACTTCTTCTCCACATCTAGTGCATCCCCAACGTGATACTCCTCCAGAAGGGGCAGAATCGAAGTCTTCCAAATGCGCTCAAGCCCTGCGTCATCTGCCGCCCAGGGACTCATCAAGTACGACGGCCCGATCTTGAAGTCCTTGTCCGCGATGCGATTGTTGAGCTCGACCAGCAAATCAGCCCGCTCTTCAGGCAGCCCTCGTTCCGCCAGCCACGCCCGCAGCACGAGATCAAGATTCTCATCCTCCGGGTGCAATGACAGGAAAGCGAATCGGCGTCGCATCGCAGCATCTACAAGTGCAATCGAACGATCCGCGGTGTTCATCGTCCCGATGATGAACACGTTCGCCGGTAGCGAGAACGCGGGACCCGATGCTCCTGATGAATACAAAAGATCAATGGAACGATCTCGATACTCAAGCAAGAAGTACAACTCACCGAACACTTTGGCTAGGTTCGCTCGATTGATCTCATCGATAATGAGAAAGTACGGCTCGCTCGGATTCGCCCTAGCCAGGTCCACTACTTTGCGGAACGGCCCCGGGACCAACTGCAGTGACACTCCCCCGTCGACGCCACCAGTTGGCCGATATCCCTCAAAGAAGTCTTCGTATGCATAAGACGGGTGGAACTGCACGAGCGTCACATGCCCCTTGCCACCCAAGGCCTCGGCTACTTCCTGTGCCAGGAATGTCTTACCGGTCCCCGGAGGACCGTAGACGATCACTTGCTTCTTCACACGCAGAAGCTCGACAAATTCATGTAGCCAAGCCGGGTCGATGAGAAGTTCCTCAATAAGCTCCTCAGCTAGTTCACCAAGCCCGAGTCCCTCGGGAGTAGCCGGAACCTGAGAGGATGCACCGACAAGGGCCGCGACTTCGGAATGAACATCGGTGAGATCGATGACGTCTGCTCCAGATCGCATGCGGCCGTCGAGTCGAGTGGAAACGTCACTCGTCGATGTTGGTGTCTGCGCATTGAGCCACTCAACGTCCCGACGCATGTTGCTGCGTAGAGCCGGACTATCCACCTGATAGGCAGATGAGGTCACGCGCCCGACATAGATCTGCTCGTCAACGGTGGCCAGAACCAGATCCCCAGCCCTCATTTTCCGCATGAAGGCCCGGATCTCATCAACTTTGGCCTCCCGCTGGCTGTACCCCAGGGAGTCATAGCCCTGGTCCACAGCAGTCTTGATCGCCGAATCGTCGGCATCCTCAGCTAGTACTGGCAGCCGACTCGCAGGGATCGAAACAAAGCTCTCGCCCAACCAATCAGCCACAATCGATCCACCCTTGATCGATGTGCCGCGGACCATCCAGGCCCCATCTGACTCAGTAAGGGTCTTGGCGATAGCGAGCAAATCGTCCAGTGGCAGGCGAGCTGCGGAAGGAGCAGTTGGATCGGCTTCGATGCCCTCTAGAGCAAGTAGACGACGCTGCTCTTTCGAGCGGTCCTCCACTCCGTAGACATCGGCCGGCAGTTCGCCGTTCTGTCGCAGAACTACCTGCCATCGGGGAGGCTGCGATTGCCACATATGAATCCCAACGGAGGTAGGTGCAAAGCCCGTCGCCTTGCCAAGATCCCCTGCTGAGACCCAACGTCCCTCGGGAACCTGCGCGAGTACTGCGTCAGCACTGGACCAGTCTTCGCGAGCAACCTTGCCCGCTTCCTCCTGGACTTTCCATGCTTGGTACCTACGGTCGAGTTCCGCAGTGAAATCGTCGAGTGCAGGGAATTCGATCAACGCCTGCCGACCATCATCGGTGATTCGCCAGACCCCCTTGTCTTTGGTGATGAAGTTGGCCTTCACCAAGCCGACAGACCACCAGCGGACATTTGTGTCGTAGCGAACCGCCCCAGACGGATTCAACGTGAGCTCCTGCTCAGTCGGCGGAATCACCTCTCTAAGCCGTCGAATCACCTCCTTCACCTGAAGACCATCAGGCTCGGTGGCGAGGAGCCGGACAATCTCCATCAACTGTTCGTTCAAGCGGACAGCTGATGTGTATGCGCCCCCCTGCGGCTCACTCATGTTCACTCCTGGAACCAGTCGGGAATGGTGGAAGCATCATGGCGGGGCCCGAAGCCTGGTGCCGGGTCCAATGACGACTCATACGGCACACCTGTCGCCGCGGCCTCTGCCATACGGTCGTACTCCGCTAGCACGAGTCGCTTGGTGCGGAACTCGCTAAACTTATCGACCTCGCGTTCCCGAAGAACACGGAACGAATCGAGCACCCATACCACGTCACTTCGCTCGAGCCCACTTGCGTGGAAAATGGCGGCATCTAACTCAGCACGAATCCGAGTTCGGCGCTCCTCCGACCACACAAAGGGCGGGCCCGCTGGAGACGTTTCACCAAGGGTAGCGAGCATGTCGAACCCGGTGTACGAAAGCTCGAGCGACCTCCTTGCGCAGAAGTCCACCAAAAGCTCACCCGTTGCGGCCTTCATGTCCGCCAGTTGAACCATCGATGGAACAGGCGCCTGCCTAACAATAAAGAAACTCATCTGGGACCCCTTCTGCCGCAGGGAGTAGTCAGTCAGGAGACTTGCTAGCCAAGCTTGGAGAAAGAGGGCCTTCACCGAGTCGTCCGAAACATTAATCAGGAATACGCTATCCCCAGCCGCAGGAGTGGGAACGAGAGAGCACACCATTGAACGCTCTCCCGGCCCCATTCTGCGGTAGCCGATCCAGAAGGTTTCACGCCAACCCTGGGAGCGTTGATCAACTTCCGATGTCGATACTCCGTACCTGGGCTTCGTTTGGTAAGCAGCATCTTGGTGCGCAAAATCGGAACTGTGCGGAACCTTGCCTTCGTTGCTCTGGGCTTCCGTTTGACCCTCGTACGTCCCGAAGCGACTATCGAATAGCCCGAGCATCTTGCCCTCCAGTAAGGGCAGGTACTTGCGACGATATTCATCTCCTGATTCGTTGACATGCCCAGATGCGACTTCATTTTCCAAGGCGCCCCAAGCCACGAACAAATGCGAATCATTGGCCATGTCGAATGTCCTCGAGAAATCGACGTTCCACTCCTGTCCGGATTCAGGGACCAACACGCCGAAGATCGAGTACACGCGGGCAGCGATCTCAGCATCTTGTGCAAAGCGAAAAAACGGAATGGTTCCTGTGTTTGGATTGATGGATGCGATGTCTGCTGACCGAAGCGAGTATCTACGACCTTCCTCGTTGACTTCACTAACTCTTCGGAGTCTCCCTGTGAAGCTGGCTTGGTCAAAATAGCGGGTTGACCCTCCGACTACCCAGACACAGAATCGAATCTGATCATGGACATCTCTGAAGATGAAGTCCCCGTTCTCAAATCCCAAGACTGCCTTCAACCGCTGTTGTTCGACAGTCTCCTGGGTGAACCTGCGATAGGTATAGCCGCCGAGCAGGCCGACCGGAAGGACCAGTCCTGCTAATCCATTCGGCCTTACGGCGTCGTATGCCAAGTTCGCAAACACCGCGTAGGTATTTATGTCTCCCACTCCACCAAAAGGAAACCTTCCGCTGGAGCGAATGAAGTGGCTCTCGGCTGCGGCATGCCTTATTGCCGCGCGAAAGTCTGAGTACAGTGACGGATTTGTCGCCGACAACTCACGAATTAGCGCTTTGCGCGCTGCAGCATTTGGAGCACGGGCAATACCAAAATCCCTCGCAGCAAAGAATTCCTGCTCCTGGACCTTCAGTCGCTCCCATGGAGGGTTGCCGAGCATGACGCTGAAGCCGCCGTCCCATCCTGTGTCACGGTTTGCCGCGCGGCTGATGGGTACGGGGAAAATCTCTGGAAACTCGAGGTGCCAGTGGAAGAAGTTGTACTCGGATGCAAGCCGATCAACCTCTGCTTCGGTTTCCGAACCCAGAACTCCGACCGATGCCTGCTCCACTGTTGCCTGCGTTATGGCGATCGCTCCTGGTTGCTGATGCTGCACGAAGGCTGCGCACCACGTGTCGGCAATGAGGCGCGCCCGTCGGGCCTGGGGTGATTCCTGAGCCTCGCGGTAGCGCTTCTCTGCTGCTGCGAGTTGCGAGAGGTCTGCCGCCTTGAGGCTTTGGTCAATTGCCTGTGCGTATTGAGAACGTAGATGGGCATTGCTCACGTCAATGGTGGCGTCGTCGAACAATCCGCCCTGTTGATGGCTGCTGGTGCTCTGATCTCGTTCGTGCTTGTTGCGCTTCTTCAAGCTGCTTGCGTACTTCTTGTCGTCGCCCTCGATGGCGTCGAAAGCGCCGTCCGGGATGCCCTCGGCGATCAGGCGAGGGGTTGTGCCAAGTAGAGCATTGCCAACCTTGATGCGTACATCGAGGAAACTTAGAGGCCTTCCTGGCTCCATGGCCTCTAGCCAAAGACTCACCTTCGCCAGTTCAGCAGCCATGGGATTGAGATCAACTCCGTAGATGCAGCGGGCCACAACGTCATGCAGTGCGTGTTGAACGTCTGTGGGCGTTGGATCGGCTTCACCCGTGCGCACTGCAGCGAGTCGTGTGGCGATGCGACGGGCGGCGGCAACGAGGAAGTGGCCCGAACCACAGGCGGGGTCACATACCGTCACATTGAGTAGTGCTTGCTCGGCGTCCTTCTCGCGCTCTTTCTCGTCGAGGATCGGGTCCAGCGCCTCGTCAAGCACAAGATCGATCAGACTTGTGGGCGTGTAGTAGGAGCCGGATGTCTTGCGATCGTTGCCGGCGAGAAGTTCCAGCGTGAATGAGCGATCGAGCTGGTCGTGACGCGGTACGAGCTCAAGCAGACTTTCGTATATGGACCCAAGTTCCTCGGCTCCGAGATTTCGGTAGTCGACGGTTCTCGGCGGCGACCCTTTGGGATGAACGATGCTGAGCTTTCGAATCGCGGTCAGTAGTGCTTCGTTTGGTAGGTCGGCGTCGGAGACCACGTCGATTGGCTCATCGGTGAAGATGCCACCGAGTCCTGGGAGTGCAAGTTCGGGACGACCGCCGTTGGTGGCAAGACCGTGAAGCGTGAGTTTCAGGCCGGCGTAAAGGTCGGTGTGTCGACCGCCTCGACGTTTGCGAGCCAAATCGCGTAGGTGAGTTGTCGAGAAGAAGTCACGATATCTCTGGATCGATTGACGATCAGCCTGAGCTTCATGAAGCAAACCTCGATCTTCGGCGACGAAGAGAAAGAGGAGGCGGTAAATCAAACGAAGGAGTGATCGGTGGTAATCCTCGAGTCTGAGAGAGCCGTCAGCGAGGCGATAGTTGAGGTTGTTGCCTTGCACCTGAAGAAAACCCGTGCCGAGGGCTTCGATTGCTTCTTTGACTCCGTCACGAAGGAGCCCGAGGGCGCGGGTACCGGATTCAGCTGCTGCAGCGCGCCACTTCTCGAGCCAACATTCGGCAGGAATTCCCTCAGCGGGAATCTCAACACGGCTTTGGTGCAAGAGGAGATAGAGCAGCACGAAATCGGAGAAGACTTCGCCATCAAACATGGATTCAAGATCAAACTCGACGTAGGCCTGGCCGGCGAGGCTCGTTGAGTCGCGAAGCAGGCGAATAGTGCGGCCATTGCTGAGCATGGCCCAGAGGTAATCATCGGTGCGGTTCAGAAGCTCTTGGACCATCGCCTGCGGGGCGCGGTCAGCCGCGCCTGGGACACCTTTGGTCCGCTTGTCGAGATCAACTCCCCAGCCAAGGAGATGCAGTGGTGTTGCCCCCCACACATGCGAGACAGGGAACGACTTGTCGTCAATCACGATCCCACCCGCTGGCGTGGGCTGCAGACGCCCGAAGTCGAGC
>Ga0102945_1000510_pt1 | contig 11788 bp, 16 predicted proteins | sample SalPonred_H2O_MG_FD_78207 | JGI IMG/M metagenome (GOLD analysis project Ga0102945, IMG submission 78207) | Salt pond water microbial communities from South San Francisco under conditions of wetland restoration - Salt Pond MetaG R2_restored_H2O_MG ...
ATTTGTGAAAATGGATACAAGTTCTACATAAGCTATGGAAGTTTTTGTATATTGAGCTTACCAGAAGATGATGACAGTGATTATTGTGATGGTTATATATTTTATGACTTATAAAATTAGAAATATGAGTGATTTAAACAACAGAATTTGGAAAGTTAAAGTTGAAGGCCAAGAAGAGATTGAAGTTAAGGCTTATAAATTTGATGTAGAAGGGAATTCTATTGTTTTTAAGGAATCAATAGGAAAAAATTCTATGTCTGGATACAGAAATGTGTCAGCATTTCCTTGTAATAAAACTATAGTTAAAAAAAATAGATAGATATGGAAACTGAAGAGAAAAAGAAAGAAGAGTTTGCTTTATTCTGGGGAGGAACATTCAGCCAATGGGCTCCTTCTAAATTTATAATTGATGGAGTGGAGTTCAACTGTTGTGAACAATACATGATGTATAAGAAAGCTCTTATGTTTCATGATTATGATATTGCAGAGCAAATTATGAATTCAGACAGCCCAAGAGAGCAAAAGGCTCTTGGAAGAAGGGTGAAGGGATTTGACAAGAATACTTGGGAAACTTACTGCAGAGACATTGTTTACGATGGGAACGTTGCCAAGTTCACCCAGAACCCAGAAATGCTTGAGGAGCTTAAGTTTACTGGAGATAAGACCATTTGCGAAGCGAGCCCAAAAGATTTTATATGGGGCTGTGGATTAGCAGCTGATAATCCATTAATAATGGATAAGGATAATTGGCCTGGAACAAATTGGTTAGGGGAAGCTATACAGCGAGTGCGTGAGGACATTAGGTCTGGAAAGATTGTAGTTTAATTAATAATTTTCATAAGTTTTTTTTCTACACTTTCTTTATAAGAAATTCTTAAAAGATGGATATTGTTATTTTCACAGTATCCATCTTTTATTTTATCACGCTTCTGAGTTTCTTTTAAAGCTGCTTCTCCACCCCACATCTCAACTGGAACAAAGTGTTGCCTACCATCATATTCTATGCATAAATTTTTCTCTGGAATATAGAAGTCGAACTTTAACTTAGCTCCAGATTCTGGGTTTCTACACTCATCAAAGGTTTTTTCTCTAATGAAGTTGATGTTATTTTCTTTTAATATTGATTCCACTTTAATTTCTCCTTTAGACCTATTTGTACAGCATCTACAACCTCTATTTTGAAGGTGGTTGTATGGATTTTGCCACCATGAACCATGTTCTGGACATATTATCTCCACTTTTTCTCTATTACCCTTATATTTAACTTTTGAATAATCATATTTATCTCCATGAATTTTTTTAGCACGTTTTATAAATTTAGAAGTAGTTATTCTTTGATTGTCTGCGTTTGATTTTATTGAACACTGTAAGCACTCGCTATTTAAGTGATTATCTGGAACCTGTTGAAATTCTCCGTGTATTGGACATATGATTATTACTTTTTCTTTTGCTGTAATATAATTAACCTTAGAGTAGTTATATTTACCACCCCATTTAATAGCGGCTTTCTTTATAAAATTAGAGGCATGTTGTTTTCTGATTTCTTCATTTTTCTTATTGCTATTAGCGCAGTTAGGGCACCCAACTCCAGATAAATGATGGTCGGGTCTCTGTTCAAATTGTCCATGTTCTGGGCAAATGATTGTTACTTTTGTATTCTGGTTTTTATATTCAGATAATGAGTAGTCATAAAAATTGTTATGTATTTTGTTACATCTGGAGATAAATTCTTCTTTAGTTAATTTTTTCATGCTGTTTTATTTGTAAATAGCAGAAAAAAATGTAAATTCGCTAAAGACAATAAATGGGGAATAAAATAATTAATATGGGTTGGATAAGTTATAGTAATAGAAAAAAAAATAACTCTAAAACAGATAAGTCTTGGATTAATTCTAGGCTAGTTTGGTTTATAGGGCAAGGAGAAAAGGATATAGCGATTAGTGTAAGGTCAAAACCAAGTTTTGGGTGGGGTATTACAATATGCGGCTCGGAAGGTGATGTTTCTTTTAGATTTTGGTTATTACTAAGTTTTTATGTCAACTTTTCTAGAGTTTTTCCAGAATGGGTTTATGCTAAAGAGTATAATCAGTTTGCGGACAAGGAAGCATCATCTGCTAGAGAAAAAAAAGATGCTCAAGAGAGGGAAATAGGTTTCTTGGAGAATAAGCCATCGGGATATGCAAAAGAATATTACGATATTAAAAAGAAAAACGAAAAACTAAAAGGTAGAAAAAGAACAAAAGAAAAGGGGTGGATTAGAACTGGAAGAAGAGAGTTGAGCCTTAGTTTTCACCATTATTCTATGTGGTGGAATATTTGGAGGGATGATGATAGTTGGTCAAGTGATACGCCTTGGTATATAAGCGGTTCAATAGATTTCGTTAGATTACTTAAAGGCAAAGATAAAGTTGATAAAGAACTAGAATCTACAATTTTTGATGAAATACAAATGCCAGAAGGCAAGTACATGTGCAAGATAAATCATAATAAGTATACAAAAAGATTTTCAAGATGGTGGCCAGAAAAATGGAATAGGTTTGAATTTGAGTTTGGATATAATGATGCTGATGGAAATTGGGTTACTACTCCAGTTCCACATTGGGGAAAAGGAGAGAATTCTTACGACTGCGGAATGGATGGCACATATTCAACATCTCTTGGCTCTGGAGTTAAAAATATTGTTGAAGCTAAAGAAAAGGTTGTTAATAGTTGCATGAGAGATAGAGAACGGTACGGTGATGTGGATTTCTCAAATGTAAGCGGCATTGAGAATGGCTATGTAATGGCAAACTTAATAGGACAATTATGATTGAAGAATCCAAGTACATGAAAAATTTGCTGCCAAGTCATTATACTTGTGAGCCGAGAGAAGGTGGGGTGCATTGCTATTCTGAAATTGGAATAGATGAATGTGACCCAGAACATTGGTTTTTTGTTTTTGAGGCAATAAAGCAAAAATTTGGAAAAAGGTTTGATTCTGTATATCATCAGACATCAACAGATCATAAGAAATTTACAGTTTATTTAGACTAAAAAGATTAGAAAGAGTGGGTGTTAAGATAATAAACGATAAACATTGGTTTGAAATAAAGCCGAGGAGAACACCAGTTGAATGGGAAGACCCTGATTTGTATATACAAGAATACACTCTTGAAGAGCTTAAGAAATCAGTTAATGAAGAGTGGGAATTAATGAGCGAGGATGAAAAATACTTCAGAGCCATTCATGGAGACCCAACTTATTTATCCTGGGTTTTAGGTTATGTTTCAGATAGAATGAAAGATACCTATAAAATTGAGATTGACGAAGATAATTATAGGTGTAGAATAATAGAATATAAAACAGATAAAAAATAGTTATGGCATTAACAGAGGAAGACAAAGAGCAGTTGTTCGGAGAAATTGAAAATGAAGGATTTGGATATTGGGTTCAAAATTACGGATTTGACGAAAAGGATAAGGACCCAAAGCTTGTTGAGCTTTGCGAAAAAGCATCAGACGCTATGAACGAGCTTCAAAGCTACCTTAGAGAACAAGACATAGAAGTTTAGTTATATGAGCGCTAAAATCCTTGTAAAAGATTATGATGACAGCGTTGTAGAAGCTAAGATCGAAAAAGACCCTATGTTTCTAGGAGGTTGGAAAGTATCTTACGGGAATACGATCAGAGCAATAGGTGTTACAGAAGTTGTAGATGACTTCGGATTTGAAGAATACAAGAAAAAGAAAAATAAGATGAAAGAACAAATTGAATTTAGTGAGTTTCTTGAAATAGAGAAGAAACTTGAAGTAAAATTTGGTACCGTCACTGAAGTTGAAAAGATGGAGAAAAGCGATAAAATGCTGAAACTCCAAGTGGATTTTGGCGATGAAACTAGAACTGTTATGACCAACATTGGAAATAGAGAGAACTTACCGACTTTATTAGTAGGATTTCAATTTCCATTTATAACTAATCTTAAACCAGCTAAAATGATGGGTGTTGTATCTGAAGCAATGATAATGATTCCCGAATATAAAGATGTCCTTGAGTTTTCAAGTACAAGATTTAAAAATGGCTCAAAACTTTTATAATTATGGCAATTAAAATAAATGAATCAAAATTTCCACTAAAAGATGGTGAAGGAGAAGGTGTGATAGCTGTTTTTTTGTATTCAGGAGAATCACACCCAGTAATAACATTAGATGAAGCTATTAAAAAATATACAGATGGTCACAATTATTCTGAATTTGTAGATTCAAAAATGGACATGCCATGGGTTCGTGTTGTTATTACAGACATAAATAACATGAATCAAGAGGACTTTGACAGCGCTAAACATAAAATTAAAGATGCAGTAGTTAAAACATCTAAAGCATGGTTTGAAGAGGAATGTAAAGATAAGGAAATAGTTATAATAGACCCAGATGGTTGGGATAGAAATAATTATGATCACTCATTTAATGAGGAGTTAATAACTAAGGAAGAATTTTGGATAAGAGTCTCAAAATCTACAATAAAGTGTAATTTTACGAAGGTTTAAAATATGTTAGGAGCAATTTGTGGTGATGTAATAGGCTCAAGGTTTGAAGCTATAAACTATAAGGGAACAGATTTTCCTTTATTTGCAGAGAACTGTAGATATACTGATGATACAACTCTTACTATAGCTATAGCAGATGCTATTATGAACAATAAAGATTATGCTCAGACGATCAGGGAGTATGGTAGAGCTCACCCTCTTGCTGGGTATGGAGGTTCATTCATCGCATGGCTTGATGATGATAATGCAGGTCCTTATAATAGCTGGGGGAATGGTAGTGCTATGAGAGTGTCTCCAGTAGCCTGGCTTTTTGATACGATGGAAGAGGTTGCTGAGCATGCTAAGTTATCTGCAGAAGTAACTCATAACCATCCAGAAGGAATTAAGGGAGCACAAGCTATAGCCTCAGCTATATTTATGGCCAGAACGGGAGCTTCAAAAGATCAGATTAAGAATTACATTGAAAACACATATGAGTACGATCTCAATAGAACAATTGATGAAATACGTCCAATTTATGAATTTGATGTAAGCTGCAAGGGTTCGGTACCAGAATCAATTATTGCATTCCTGGATTCTGAGAATTATGAAGATTGTATAAGAAAGGCAATATCAATCGGAGGAGACTCAGATACAATTGCAGCAATGGCAGGCTCTATTGCTGAGGCATACTATAAAGACATTCCCAGGGAGATTGTTGATGGTGTTATGCCTGTAATATCAGAAGTACCAAAGTTCATGGAGATATTTAATCAGTTCGTAGGAGCTGTAACAAAAAAAGAGGCTGTTTAAGCCTCTTTTCTTTTATTCAGATGTAAAATACCACCTTATTTTTATCTTATTCCTTTTTTCCTGTAATATTCCTATGTATGCTAGATTGTAATCAATGATCATATCTATCTCTTCATCATCTATTTTTACTTTTGTTAAATATGCATAGCCATCTTTTACCGATATAAGCTGATACTTAATAACTTCAATGTTTTTGTCCCTACCTCTATGATCTGTCATAACTAGAGAGCCATCATCCATAAAGTTAAAGCAATTGTCTTTAGATTTAACTCTTTTTCTTTTGTCATCTTCTCCTTCTTTTACAATGACATCAACAGTGCTGTTAAAGCACACTTCTGTTTGTGAGTTGACAATTCCAGCAGCTCCTAGCGAGAAGATCAACAACAGTTTAGATACAATATTTTTCATACTTATTTTTTATATAAATAAGCACAAAAAGTGGTAAATATTATTTCTTAGTGTTTTTGAATACAAACTGATCTTTGCTTACTTGAATTTCTATAGTAGAGTCTTCAGTAACCTTTTCTGAAAGTATATCCTTAGAGAGTTTTGTGAGAATTTCATCATGAATCATTCTCTTAACTGGCCTAGCTCCATATTGAGGGTCATAACTCATGTCAGTCATTTTATCAAATGCTTCTTCACTTGCTGTAATCTCAATTCCATTAGGCTTAAGAGTTTCTTGTAGGCCCTTAAACTGAAGCTTTACAATATCATTTATATTCTCCTTATTTAGGTAGTCAAATGTAACAACCTTATCTATTCTATTATAGAATTCTGGTCGAATTTTTCCTTTTAACAAGTTAAGAGCTAACTCTTCAGCTTTATCCATAATTTCTTCAGCAGTTCCAAACTCATCAGCCTCTCCAGTCTTTTTCATGTTCTCTACTCTCTGTATTCCAGATATGATTGCATCAGAGCCCATATTAGATGTCATGATGATGATCGTATTCTTGAAGTTGGCAACACGACCCTTATTGTCAGTCAGCCTTCCATCATCAAGTACTTGAAGTAAGATGTTGAACACATCTGGATGTGCCTTCTCGATCTCATCAAGTAAGATTACTGAGTATGGCTTTCTTCTTACGGCTTCAGTAAGTTGACCACCTTCATCGTATCCAACGTATCCTGGAGGTGCTCCAACCATTCTTGATGCTGCATGCTTTTCTTGATACTCACTCATATCAATTCTAGTCATCATATTTTCATCATCGAATAAATATTCTGCCAGAGCCTTAGCAAGCTCTGTTTTACCAACACCTGTCGTTCCAAGAAATAGGAAAGAGCCTATTGGCTTATTTTGATTCCCTAGTCCAGAGCGATTGATTCTAATAGCATCTGATACTGCGACAACAGCTTTTCTTTGACCGATAATTCTTTTGCCGATCTCTTCTTCTAAATTTAGAAGCTTCTCTCTCTCGCCCTGGGTCATTTTACTAACTGGTATGCCAGTCATTTTTGCAATTACCTCAGCAATATCATCTGAGTGGACCTCTTGCTCCATCATTCGGGTTCCATCTTCTTCAAGAACCTTTAATTCAGCAACAGCCTCCTTCATTTCTTTCTCAGCCGCAGGGAGTGTCTCATATTTAATCTTTGCAACTCTTTCTAGATCACCTTCTCTATGAGCAACTTCTGTGTTATGCTTAATCTCTTCAATCGTTTTCTTTACCTTCTGAACTCTTGAGATAATAGCTTTTTCTTTTTCCCATTTATTATTAAGCTCATTTGCAATGACTTGCTTGTCATCAATTTTCTTTTGAACTTCTTTGAGTTTTTTCGTGTTTTTTTCACGTTTCATAGCTTCACGCTCGATCTCAAGTTGAAGTATATCTCTATTTAAAGCATCTACTTCATCAGGAACAGAGTTAAGCTCCATTCTAAGTTTAGAACAAGCCTCGTCCATTAAGTCAATAGCCTTATCTGGAAGTTGTCTCTCTGTAAGGTAACGATTAGATAATTGTGTAGCAGCTATGAGCGCATCATCCATGATAGTAACTCGGTGGTGAACCTCATATTTCTCTCTAATTCCACGAAGAATAGCTATTGTATCCTCAATGCTTGGTTCGTCTACAACAACTGTCTGGAATCTTCTAACCAATGCTTTATCTTTTTCAAAGTGTTTTTGATACTCATCAAGAGTTGTGGCACCGATAGTTCTAAGTTCTCCTCTTGCAAGCGCTGGTTTTATAAGATCAGCCGCTCCAACTGAGCTACCACCTTCTCCAGTCCCTACAATTGTATGAATCTCATCAATGAACAATATGAACCTTCCTTTAGAGTCAATAACTTCTTTAATTACTCCTTTGAATCTCTCTTCAAAATCTCCCTGGAATTTAGCTCCAGCCATTATTGAACCCATATCTAGTGAGTATATAACCACATCTTTAAGATTTTCTGGAACGTCTCCTCTAACAATTCTCTGAGCAATACCTTCAACTATTGCTGTCTTACCAACTCCAGGCTCTCCTATTATAACTGGGTTATTTTTTGTTCTCCTGGATATAATCTGAAGTATTCTTCTAATCTCATCGTCACGACCAATTATAGGGTCCATATACCCCTCTTTAGCCATTAGTATTAGGTTCTTTGCAAATCTATCTAGATTAGGAGTCTGATTACTCTTGTTTTTACTCTTTGGTCCTTCTGTTGCTACTGTCATTTTTAATAATATTAATCTTTTATTATACGGAACAAATCAAAATTTGTTGCTAAACTTTTTTTTTCTTACTTTTATTTTGGAGACAAATTTAAGAGATATGGAGTCAAAAAGAAAGAAAGTTGAGAAAGATTATGTAAAAATGAAACATCTAGATTTTATAATACTTGATTACAAGCACAAGTTTTATAATAAAAAAGCATTACTAACTGTTGGAATAAGCGTTGAGGGTAAGTTATACGATACTCAGTTCTTAATGGATGATTATGAAGTTGCATTCTACCCAGAGTTTAGGACTGTAGAGAGATATAGCAGTGGCACTAATGCAGATGCTATTCTAATGAAGTTTTTGAAGAACTTTCAAATGAAGATTAAATATTTTGCTGATAATTATTCTGATAAGATAAAGGCAGAAAGGGGTATGAATTCTTGGGATGATCTGCAAGAATGGTGGCAAAAAGAAGACCTAAATGATGAGATAAACAACGCCATTAGTAATTGGGTTTATAGAAACAAAGAATATCTTTCTCAGGGTTATCTTGACGAAATTCAACATGTTGAATCTTTTAATGAGGGGGTAGATCAGATAGAAAACTACTTAAATAAGAGAAAGGGGTTTGTAATGCCTACTGATATTATTTTATCTACAGAAAAGGTTCCAGAAGATATTGGCACTTTAAAAATAATGTTATCATCAGCTATAGAAGAAGAAAGATATGATGATGCAGCTGTCATAAGAGATAAAATTAATGATTTAGGATGATGGATTAATTTTTTTTATGTAAATTTGCCATCAGAGACAACAAAAAAAGAAACATGTATTTATTTTTCGACACGGAGACCAATGGGCTTCCAAAAGATTTTAAGGCTCCAGCAACGGATTTAGATAATTGGCCAAGGATTACACAACTTGCTTGGCAATTATACGATAAGGATGAAAATCTAATTGCAGAAGACTGCCAATTGATAAAGCCAGATGGCTGGGAAATTCCAAAAGAGGATTTCTTTATTGAGAATAATATGTCAACAGAGAGATGTGAAGAAGAGGGTGTTGAGATCGAGCCTATGCTTGAGAAATTTGTTGATGCTCTTAATAAGAGTGAATACATGGTTGCTCATAATATTGATTTTGACAGAAAGATCGTAAGTGCTGAGCTCATAAGGTATAACGTTAAACCTGAGACAAAGGCTAAGAGGGTTTGTACTATGAAAGAGTCTACGAGCTACTGTAAGATGCTTCCTATAAGATACGGCACATATAAGTGGCCTACTCTACTTGAACTACACAAAAAACTTTTCGATGAAGAGTTTGACGGAGCACATGATGCTATGGCTGATGTTAGAGCTTGTGCTAGATCATTCTTTGAACTTAGAAATAAGAAAGTAATATTATAAATCAAGAGACATGCTGAATATTCCAATGCCAGTGGCAGTTAATTTAAAAAAAGCCAAGAATGTTCTCATTCTTGGTATGGGAGGTGGATATGATGTGTTCGCAGGAATTCCTCTATACTTCACACTCCAAAAGATGGGTATAAATGTTCATCTTGGAAACTATACTCATACACCTTGGGATACTATGTCTGATTTCACAGAAACAATCCCAATGACAAGTACATGTGTGGGAGTAACTGGGAATATAAAGAGTGCGTCAGCTAATTTTCCTGAGATGTATTTGTCAGGTTGGTTTAAGGATACCAAGGAACTTGACGTTAATGTCTGGACATTCAAGAGAGATAATACTATAGCTGAGTACACTAATTCTCTTAATATTTTAGTTAAGCACCTTGATCTTGGGGCTATATTATTAGTAGATGGTGGAGTAGACTCTATAATGGTTGGTGATGAAGATGGCTCTGGGACAATGATGGAAGATACCATAAGTCTTGCTGCTGTTAGAGATGTTGATGTACCAATCAAAATGCTTTCTTGTGTTGGATTCGGAACTGAGGTTGAAGAAAACTTGTCTCACTTCCTCGCTCTTGAAAATATAGCACTAATGAACAGGCAGGGAGCATTTTATGGCACCTGCAGTCTTGTTAGTTATATGGAAACGTTTAAAGAATATAAGGAAGCCTGTCTTCATGCTTTTAATCAGAATGGACACAGAAAGAGTCACGTACAGACAAGGGTCATTCCAGCTGCTGAAGGAATGTTTGGAGATTTTCACATGTATCCAGAGGAAAAGTCTGCTGACGTGTTTATTTCTCCTTTAATGAGCATGTACTGGTTCTTTAATGCAGAAGCTGCAATACACAATAACAAGGTGATTCCATTTATAGAGGAAGAAGAGACATTTTTTGATATGGTTCAGAAAGGTGTTCCAATGATCAAGAATCATATTTTAAGAGAGAGAAAAAATTTGCCATTAACTTAATAAATTTTTTCCACATTCAAAAAAGTATTGCATTTGTAATTATTAATTCATAAAAAACATAAAAATGGGAGTTGGAAGTATAATTGGACTAAGTATTTTGGGATTATTTTCGCTAATAGCGTTAATCTCTTCTGTTGTAGTCACAAAACAAAAAGAAGTAGCTGTAATTGAAAGATTCGGTAAATTTAAAGGACTTAGACGTTCAGGTCTTACCTTTAAAATTCCATTCATTGAGAGAGTAGCTTATAGACAAAGCCTTCGTATAGATGAGCTTGGAGTAGATGTAGAGACTATAACACAAGATAAAGTATCTGTACATATCAAGGTTGCAGTTCAGTATTATGTAAAGGATAATGACGAATCTATTATTAATTCTGTATATGAGCTATCAGACTTTGAAAGGCAGATAAGATCATATGTATTTAACGAAATTCGTGCAGAGGTTCCAAGAAAAGAATTGGACCAGGTTTATGAGAACAAGGAGGATATTGAGAAGGCTGTAATGAGTCAGTTATCTCATGCAATTGAGTCTTATGGATATGTTATCCAGAATGCTCTTGTTGTTGACATTGACCCAGATCAGAGTGTTAAGGATGCTATGAATAGAATTAATGCTGCTACTCGTGACAAGACTGCAGCTGAAGAAGAGGGTGAAGCTGCTAAGATTCGTAAGGTTAAGGCTGCTGAGGCTGAGGCTGAGTCTAAGAAACTTCAAGGTCAAGGTATTGCAGATCAAAGAGATGCTATCATCAGAGGATTTCAGGAATCAATTGGTGCGTTTTCTGATAAGACTGGAATCAAGCAAGAAGATGTTATGAGGTTTGTTGAGATCACTCAGTACTTCGACACAATGAGTGAAATGGCCAGAAACAACAATAACGTTGTGTTCATGCCACACTCTTCTACTGGAGATGGAGTAATACAATATGCTGCAGGTACAATTGCCTCAGATAAGGTAGATAACAACATTGAAAGAACTGAAGAATCATAGTTCAGTTTAAATAATAATATTAAAGCCTCCTAAGGGGGCTTTTTTTATGTAACATTATTATATTTGTAACGTATAAAAGATAATTATGGACGCAATAGTAGTAACTCCGCCAGCCAAGCTTTTTGATAAGCCCAAGCACTACAAGAAGATATTTCTTGCAGGTTCCATTGATATGGGTAAGGCAGATGATTGGCAGGCTAAGATAGTTGAGGCTGTTAAGGATACCAAAAAGATAATCATTAATCCTAGAAGGGAGGATTGGGATTCATCCTGGGAGCAATCAATTGACAATACAAAGTTTAAAGAGCAAGTCGAGTGGGAGCTTGACGGTCTTGAGGCTTCTGATTTAATTATTATGTACCTGGCTCCAGATACAATATCACCAATCTCTATGCTTGAATTTGGGATGTACGCAAGAAGTGGAAAGCTTGTTGTCTATTGTCCTGA
>Ga0102945_1000511_pt1 | contig 11786 bp, 9 predicted proteins | sample SalPonred_H2O_MG_FD_78207 | JGI IMG/M metagenome (GOLD analysis project Ga0102945, IMG submission 78207) | Salt pond water microbial communities from South San Francisco under conditions of wetland restoration - Salt Pond MetaG R2_restored_H2O_MG ...
ACCAATGGCACCACGAGCACCCGGGTCCCATTGCTGATATGTCAGCTTATCGGACATTTTTGAATTCAATTGGGTACTTAGTTGACCCACCCGCTCAGTGCCAAACAACGACTGCCAACGTCGACGATGAACTTGCCCGACAAGCGGGTCCGCAATTGGTTGTTCCTATCTTAAATGCCCGATACGCTCTGAACGCTGCCAATGCGCGTTGGGGGTCTCTTTATGACGCGCTTTACGGCACTGATGCCATTGACGAAGAGAACGGTGCCGAGCGCGCGGGTGGTTACAACCCTGTGCGGGGCGCTAAGGTAATTGCCTATGCCCGCCAGTTTTTAGACGATGCGGCACCTTTAGCCTCAGGCTCTCATGCTGATGCAACCGCTTACACCATCGAACAGGGAAAACTGCAAGTCGCCGTGAAAAATGGTGCAACTGTCGGCTTAAAGAACCCAGGCCAATTCATTGGTTTTCAAGGTAAGGCCGATTCACCCACCAACGTCTTACTACAAAACAATGGTTTGCATATCGATATCGTAATCAATCGTGACACGCCAATTGGACAATCAGACGCTGCAGGCATTTCTGACCTAATTCTTGAGTCTGCCTTATCGACGATTCTCGACCTAGAGGACTCAGTCGCCGCCGTCGATGCGGAGGACAAAGTTGCCGGCTATCGTAATTGGCTAGGCATCATGAAGGGCACACTGACTGAGACGTTCGAGAAAGGTGGCAAATCGCTCACCCGTGCGCTAAACCCTGACCGCGTCTACCAAGGGGCCAACGGTGAACCCGTGACCTTACATGGCCGTTCGTTGATGTTCCTGAGAAATGTTGGCCATTTGATGACCAACCCAGCCATTCATTACGAATCGACTGATGGTCAGAAGTTGGAGATTCCTGAGGGAATTTTGGATGCTGTGGTGACCACCATGATCGCCATGCACGACCTAAAAAAGGCCGGTGAAGGCGCTACAGATCAAACGATCTGCAACAGCCGTAAAGGCAGCGTTTACATCGTCAAACCCAAAATGCATGGCCCAGAAGAAGTGGCTTTTGCTGCCGAATTATTTACCCGGGTAGAAGCCTTGTTAGGCCTTCCTACTGATACGGTTAAGCTCGGTATTATGGACGAAGAGCGGCGTACTAGCGTCAACTTGAAAGCCTGCATCGCCGCTGCTTCTAGTCGCGTGGCTTTCATCAACACCGGCTTCTTGGATCGTACTGGTGACGAAATGCACACCGCCATGCAAGCGGGGCCGATGATTCGCAAAGGTGACATGAAAGCCAGTGAATGGATTCAGTCCTATGAGCGTAACAACGTCTTAGTCGGACTGTCCTGCGGCTTACGCGGTAAAGCACAAATTGGTAAAGGCATGTGGGCCATGCCAGACTTGATGGCTGATATGTTGAAACAAAAAATTGCCCATCCAAAAGCTGGCGCCAACACCGCTTGGGTGCCCAGCCCAACAGCCGCCACCTTGCATGCCCTGCACTACCACCAAGTCAATGTGGCAGAGATCCAGCAATCATTGGAAAAAACCGATGCTGATCAAGAGCGCGAAACACTCTTGACCGGCCTACTGACCATACCTGTAGCCACCGACACCAACTGGAGTGACACGGAAAAGCAGCAAGAACTCGATAACAACATTCAGGGCATTCTGGGATATGTGGTTCGTTGGATTGATCAAGGGGTTGGTTGCTCTAAAGTGCCAGACATACACAACGTCGGTCTGATGGAAGACCGCGCCACCCTCAGAATTTCTAGCCAACACGTTGCCAATTGGCTGCACCACAATATTGTCACTAAAGCACAAGTGCGCCAAACTTTTGAACGCATGGCTGCCGTTGTCGATGAACAAAATGCTGGCGACCCGCTTTATCATCCCATGGCCGGAAATTTTGAGACTTCAATGGCTTATAAAGCCGCAACCGATCTGGTATTCAAAGGACTGAGTCAACCGAGCGGCTACACCGAACCCCTATTGCACGCTTGGCGCCTGAAGTTAAAAGCAACCAAGACCTCTATAAGTTAAGTACTGGCTTCAGCTGCCAAACTAAAGGCCGCCCTTCTGGCGGCCTTTAGCTCGTGAGCACCTCCACTTTATATTACTATTTGATATATACGAACAATTATTATGTAGTTTATTGATCTAAAGAAAGTACCCATACTGTCATCTTCGTAACTAGCTTTTGATTGCAGATGACCATGAAAAAGATACTCACCGCCTTTGCCGCCTTATCGATATCCTCAGTTGCCTTGGCAGCGCAACCCCTTCTGACTCCTAATGAACTTCAAGACCAACTGTCTTATTCCTCGATTCGAGTGATCGACATTAGGGATCCCAAATCCTACGCAGACAACCATGTGCCAGGTGCCTTAAATGCACCCTACGGCAAGTGGCGAGGTCCCGCTACCAACCCTGGCGAATTACCCGAATTAAACAAGCTGACTGAACTCATTCAAGGGTTGGGTTTGACACCTGAGTCTCATGCCGTAGTGGTTTCAAGCGGTGCCAACGACACTGATTTTGGTGCGGCTGCACGTGTTTACTGGACTCTGAAAGTTCTGGGTATTGAGAACCTGTCTATTTTGAATGGTGGCGTGAAGGCTTGGCAAGAAGCAGGTTTGAACTTGAGTAATGAGGCGAGCAGCGTGGCTAAAAGCGACTACGCTCCTACGCTCAATAGCGAACTGTTGGTGACCCGGGAACAGCTGGTTGCCAGCGTGGACTCGGATGGCGCTATCTTGGTCGATGCGCGACCAGCAGCTTTCTACGAAGGCGAGGTCAGACACTCAGCGGCTAAGGTACCTGGCACTCTCGAAAAAGCCATCAACGTTGAGCATTCACTTTGGTTTAAGCCAGGCACTAGCCAAGTCGTCGATGCCAGCCAAGCCAAGGCACTTGCTTTGAAAAACAACCTGGCTGATCAACCCAAAGAGATTGTGTCCTTTTGCAACACCGGTCACTGGGCAGCCACCAATTGGTTCGTGCTTTCTGAGTTGGTCGAAGACCCAAATGTGAAGCTATATGCTGGTTCAATGGTTGACTGGAGTCAGGCACCCGGTTCCCTGCCCATGAAAAACGTACCTAATCGATTCGAACAAATCATGATTGACGCCAAAATGTGGTTTGCCAATCTGTAAAATGCGCCCGTCCTAGAATAACCACAAGACATCATGAAACGATTTCCTCTGGCGGCTTTGATAGCCGCCTTTTTTATCTTCCTATTGTGGGGCGTTTCAATCCGCCAGGCGCTGCTTTTTGCTGTGGGTATCGGATTGGGCGCCACGCTCGCTGGCGCTCGCTTCGGCTTCACGACAGGCTGGCGCCAGTTGATCGAAAGCCGAGACCCAAAAGGCGTGACAGGACAAGTGTTATTGCTTGGCTTGGCAGCCCTTTTCGCCATGCCATTATTGGCGTCGTACCCGGAGCTTACGGCGGCCTTAGGTCCGCCTAGCATCAGTCTGTTGCTGGGCGCATTTGTTTTTGGTTTGACCATGCAAATCGCCGATGGCTGCGGTTCAGGCACCTTGTATAAAGCCGGTCTCGGCATTCCCTTGAACATGGGTATCTTGCCCCTATTCGCGTTAGGCAGTTTCATGGGATCGGTTCATTTAGGTGATTGGCTATCTCTCGGACAAATTGAGCCGGTGGGCTTGGTGGACCTATGGGGCGCAGAAAAAGCACTGGCTGCCACTATGCTGGGCTTACTGGCGGCGCTAATTGCGATTCGACTATGGGTGGGTCCCGGTAAGACTTGGCTTGATAAGAAATGGTTATGGGGTGCCGTCATTCTGGCGTTATTAGCCACCCTAAACTTGCTGATCGCTGGTCAGCCTTGGGGCGTGGTGTATGGGTTCGGATTGTGGGCTGCCAAAGCGGCACACGCAGCCAATGCGTTTGACCCAACAACCAACATGTTTTGGAGCCAAGATGGAAACGCCCAAATCCTGACCCAAACGGTGCTGCTTGATGTCACCTCGATCACTAACATCGGGATCTTGGCGGGTGCTTTATGGATTTCAGCCAACGCGCAGGGCAACTCAAAGCCATTAACTAAGCAGCAATGGATCATCGGTCTTGGGACGGGATTTTTACTAGGCTACAGCTCGCGTTTAGCGTTTGGTTGCAATGTAGGGGCCATGCTTAGCGGCGTGTCCACTGGCAGCCTCCACGGTTGGATCTGGATTCCGTTGGCATTTGCTGGCACGCTTGTCGGTGTGCGTGTGCGTCGTCACTTTCAATTTTGAGAGCGGATATGAACACTGATTCTCACTCTAAAAAAATCACCAAAGTCGGCTTAAAAGTCATTTTCTGGATCGTTTTGATCGGTTTCTTATCTTGGGACTGGGTTGCATCACCTCAAGTTGACTTACGCAATGAACCACCTGTGATCGCAGCAGGGTCGGGGCAAGCACCATCGGGCGGGCACTGTTCAATGGCGAAGTAGACGAATCCATTTTGATAATGAGCGTTTATTAACGACCGAATGTGAGTCAGGCGATGGTTGCCGGCAGTGGGTCGGGTTTTTGCTAAAGTGATCCTAGTGCCTGACACATCCAGACTCACGTTCGGAACACAAATGACAACACCACTGCCTCAGACCACCGATTCAGACGCTAACGGCATACCAGCGGACAAGTATTTTCAGTTGGGCAATGTTGATTTAAGTCTGGGTGGGCAGCTCTATAGCGCACAACTTTGTTATGTCACCCTGGGTACGCTCAATGCTGCCGGTGACAATGCGATATTGGTGTTACACGGTTACACATCAAGTCATCGCTTCATACTGGCAGGCGATCCAGAAGGTGCCGAAGGTAGCTGGGGGGAGCTTGTTGGTCCTGGCAAAGCCATAGACACCGATCGTTATTTCGTTGTAGCACCTAACGCTTTAGGATCGAGTTATGGTAGCACCGGTCCTGGCAGCGACAACCCTGTCACGAACACACCCTACGGCCCCGACTATCCCGCCCTTCAGTTTGAAGACATGGTGACTGCTCAGCACCAGCTCTTAAAATCTTTAGGGGTAACACGCTTAGCCGCTGTTATCGGTTTATCAATGGGGGGCTTTGGGGCGTTTCAGTGGGCGGTGCAATATCCGGACTTCCTCGACAAGGTTGTCCCAGTACTTACCGCTCCATGGGGCAGTATTAACGCAAGCGCTAATCAAGGAGCGGTCCAGGATCGCTTAAAAGCCGATCCCAATTGGAATGACGGATGGTATTACGAAAAGCCTGACGCTATGCAAGAGACCTTGAGCCGGATTCGTGTCGACACCCTGACCCGCTACGGTGTCCCAGCCTGGCTCAGCCAACAACACCAAGACCCTGTGAAAGTTCAGACCGAGCTAGAACAAATGGCGCAGCGTTGGGCAGCGCGATTTGATGCAAACGCGTTGATTATCCTGCGTCAGGCCATCAATCGATTTGATGTGCGCGTAAGCCTGAGCAACATCAAGGCTGATGTTTTGTACGTGCTGTGTGATACAGATCAGCTGTTTTCACCGGCAATTGCTAACGACACGCTAGTCCCACTGAAAGCGGCTGGGGGCAATCCCACTTACTTCGAAATTAAATCCAACTACGGTCATCTCGCCAGTAGCTTAGACTGGCAGAAATGGGCTCCAACTTTGACAAGTTTTTTAGACTAAGACGCTTGGTAAACCGTCCTTCACGAGGAACGATATGACGCAAACACCCAATACCCACGAAGATGATTTTGAAACCGAATCGGTACGCCAATTGCGCGGGGATCTGGCTTTGGCATTACGCGCGGCCGCACACCACGGTTTATCAGAAGGTGTATGCAATCACTTTAGCGTCGAGTTAGCAGACAAAAGCGGCCGGTTTCTACTAAACCCACGCGGCCTGCTCTGGGAAGAAGTCTACGCTGACGATATCGTCATGATCGATGCAGAAGGCGAGAAGCTGGCTGGTCACCACCCCGTTGAACCGACGGCCATGTTCATCCATGCAGCCATCCACCAAATCGCTGGTAAGGCCTGTGTCTTACACACTCACATGCCATATGCCACTTCGTTGACATTGACCGACACTAGGTCTATCGACACCACGTTATCCCAAAGTGCTATGCGTTATCACGGCCGGGTGGTTGCCGATACTGCCTACAACGGACTGGCCTTAGATGCTTCAGAAGGCGCAAGAATTGCTCACGCCATGCAAGGCGCAGACATCTGCTTTCTAGGCAATCACGGCGTGGTGGTCTGCGGATCCCGCCTCGATCACACTTATGATGACCTATACATGCTTGAACGTGCTTGCATGTTGCAGGTACTCGCCATGTCCACAGGTCAACCGCTAGCCCGTGTTGACAGTGCCATAGCCCAACGCGTTGGCGAACAAATTGATAGCGAACGATTGCAATCGACGTTATTTTTTGAAGCCTTACGCCGCAAACTGAAGTAATGTCAGAAGTGCTGAAAATTGTGGCTCTTTGTTTTTAAGGTTCATCAGAACTTATTCGGCCTGAGCACTTGCACGGGTGCAAAGAAAATCGTCACGCCATAGTTCTTGGCATATTGATTTAAAACGTATTCCCCGATCTGATCTGCCACGCCCTCATCACAGACGACTTCCATACGAATGGTTCTGTCGGCCTCCCAAGCGCCCTCGCGCACGCCGCTATGACCGCCGCCGCGAACATCTGTCACGGTATAACCGTGCGCGCCAAGTCGTTGCACATCTTGTACCAATCGACGCTCAAGCGTGCCTTCAGCAATGATGACTAGTAACGATCGGGCGTATTTCTCTAACCGCATGCGGACTGCTCCTTAACCGGCGACGCGCTGAGCCAACCAGATGTAGATTGGAATGCCGATAACGACGTTAAAGGGAAACACAATACCCAACGATATGGTGATAGACAAGCCTGCGTTGGCTTGAGGGACGGCGATACGCATGGCCGTCGGCGCGGCGATATAGCTCGCGCTTGCTGCCAAGGTGGCCATGATAGCCACTCCACCCACTGAGAGATCTAACAACAGGCCCAGCAAAGTGCCTAGCAAGGCTAACAAAAGTGGCACGACAACACCAATGACAACCACTTGCCACCCAAACCGTTTGACCTCGGCCAAACGCGCACCTGCCACCAAGCCTAACTCCAGGAGAAACAACGCCAACACCCCTTTGAAGGGGTCAATGAACAATGCCTTGATGGGTGCGGTGCCATCTACGCCCGCTACGGCACCAATGACAATGCCGCCAAGCAACAACAAAACACTTTTGCCGAAAACCACATCATGCAGCAATGAACCCCAAGCACTCCCGCCAGAGGAACCAGACATCGTATCTGTGGGTTGCTGACCCTGACTGCCGAGCCGCGCCAGCATCACGCCCGCGATCAATCCGGGGGCTTCCATCACGGCGACCCACAGGGGCGCATGCTGCTCATAAGTAATGTCAGCACGGATCAAGGCGGCCGTCACGACGGCAAAGGTGACCACGCTGACAGAACCAAAATGAGCCCCAATCGACGCACTGTCAGCCCAATTAAAGCGAAGCATTCGCAGGACTGGGTAAAGCACGATAGGTATCAAAAAGCTCAGGACCAGTACACCAGCGACCTCTGGAACCAGCGCCAAAAGCGGTTGCTGTGACAGCTCAATCCCACCCTTGATGCCAATGGCCAGCAAGAGGTAAATGGACAAGGTCTCATATAACGCCTCAGGCAACCTTAAATCGGAGCCGACCAAACGCGCAAAAAGCCCTAGTAAGAAGAAGAAAATGACAACATCAATCATGATGAACAGGATGCTAGCAGAAGTCGGCCTCTGACGCCCTCGACCGACGCTCTGGCCATTTTCAGTCATTGTGACCCAATAGTTGCAAACCGGTAACTGGAATCCCCCCAAAATTGACAGGTCTGCGCTAGCATTTGGTCATGACTCACGCCGTGGTTTGGTTTAAAAAAGATTTGCGCACTGTGGATCACGCCCCTTTACAACAAGCGGCGAACCACGGACTAGTCACGTGTGTTTATTTCATTGAGCCTTCTTTGTGGCGCAGCCCTGATGCCGCCACACAACATTACTTATTTACTGTTGAATCGTTGCGAGACCTAAAGCATGATTTAGCCAGCTTAGGACTTCGATTACACATACGTATCGGTGAAGCCGTTGACTGCCTCGCGCAGATTGCCTCAGAGATGCCAATCACCAGTCTTTATTCTCACGAAGAGACGGGCAATGGTCTGACCTACACCCGAGACAAAGCGGTTAAGCGCTGGTGCCGTGAAGAGGGTGTGGCCTGGCGTGAATATCGGCAGTTCGGCGTCTCACGCGGGGCTCACAATCGTGACCGCTGGAAGGATCGTTGGGAAAAGTTGATGTCTGAGCCGATGGCACCTGACGTCACAGGGGCTGTTGACAGTGGTTTGGCCCGTCAACCCTTCACACTGCCCACTCCCGAACAATTAGGATTAGAACCAAATGACCCACCCAAGCGCCAACAAGGTGGTCGGGCACAAGCACTTGAAACCTTGCACGATTTTTTACATGATCGCAGCCAACAATATCGTGGCGGTATTTCATCGCCGCTTTCCGCACCAACCGCTTGTTCGCGTTTATCCGTTTATATGACCTATGGCTGCCTATCCATGCGAGAGGTTTTTCAAGCCAGCACCCATCACATCAGCCAGCTAGGTGCGGCGCAATCGCGTCAGGCACGAGGCTTGCAGTCGTTTATCAGTCGTTTGTACTGGCACTGCCACTTCATTCAGAAGTTAGAAGACGAGCCTGCCATTGAATGGCGCAATATGCATCGGGGCTATGACGGTCTTCGCGAAACCGACTGGCAAGACGTCCATTTCGAAGCACTCAAACAAGGGGCTACTGGATGGCCAATGGTCGATGCTTGCGTACAAATGCTGCGTCAAACCGGGTGGCTGAATTTTAGGATGCGAGCCATGTTGGTTTCAGTGGCCGCATACCCATTGTGGTTAGATTGGCGAAAAGTCGGCCACTGGTTGGCAACGCAATTCCTTGACTACGAGCCAGGTATTCATTGGAGCCAGATGCAAATGCAATCAGGGACGACTGGCATCAACGTGCCCCGAATCTACAACCCAATAAAGCAAGCACAAGATCACGACCCCAACGGTCAGTTTGTTCGTCGCTGGTTGCCGGCCATGCGCCAGGTGCCAGATGCTTGGCTGTTCGAACCCTGGCGAATGCCCGATATGCTTCGACAAAGCCATGGTCTGACGGCCAAAGACTTGCCGACACCACCAGTCGATTTGATTGTGGCCACCCGGGCCGCAAAAACCCGTTTATTTGAACGACGTCAGCAACCCGCAGTCAAAGCGGGTAAAGCCGCCATTGTCAAAAAACATGGTTCGCGCAAGCGCTTGGATTCGACGGTGAGCAAACCCCGTTCACGAGCAACACGCGATCAACTGACCTTGGATTTTTAGCCCAATGCGTGGTGTAAAGAAGACCAACCTCCCTGAAAAAAAATGCGTTCATTGTTCTCGTCCCTTCACATGGCGCAAGAAGTGGGAAAAGGTTTGGGATGAAGTGAAGTACTGCTCTGATCGCTGCCGCCGCACCCATCGCGCAAAGCCCACCTCTCTGACAGGAAACAAATGAAAGCCATTTATTGGTTCCGACAAGACTTACGATTGCACGACAATCCTGCGTTATTGCAGGCCTGTGAAATGAGTGAGCAACTACTACCCGTTGTGTTTGCGGGTCAGCACAGCACCGAAATGACGCCTTGGGGGTTTGAGCGTAAAGGGCCCCATCGATTAGCCTTCGAAAACCAAGCCCTCAATGGTCTGTCCAAATCTCTGGAGCAACGCTCGAGCCATTTGTATCAAATAACGGATGTCGCGCCCATTCAAGCGCTGATTGACCTGGCAAAACGCCACGGTCTGGAAATGGTCTTTTGTGAATCGCTACCCGGGCCTGAGGAACAACAAGCCGTGCGCGAACTTCAAGCCGCGGGTTTAACCGTGATTCAAATCGAACAAGCGGGTTTGCTTGAGGTCGCGGACCTGCCCTTCATAATTGATAAAACGCCGCTCATGTTTACTGAGTTTCGCAAAGCGATTGAATCCAATGAAGTAGTACCGTGCACGCCATTGCCCGCACCGGATCATTTGCCTAAGCTAATCGAGTTAGAGAACGCGCAAGAACCTGCCCTGCAACCGCACCAAACCACAATGGCCGCAGACGCTGTGTCAGCCGATTCACGCAGTGCATTTCCTTACTTGAGCCAAGACTGGCAAGGTGATGAGCCAACCGGGTTGGCACACCTAGACCGTTACTTTGCATCGGATCTGCCGCAGCACTACAAAGGCACTCGCAATGGCATGATGGGGACAGACTATTCGACCAAGTTCTCCCCTTGGCTCGCTGTTGGTTCTTTATCGCCACGCTCTATTTACGCAGCCTTGGTTGATCACGAAAACCGGCAAGGCGCCAACGATGACACTTATTGGATCTGGTTTGAATTGCTATGGCGCGATCATTTTCAGGTGCTCATGCGGCGATTTGGCAACCGTTTGTTTCATCGCAATGGCCTAGCCAAGCAACCGCGTCCAATCAATCCCAATTTGACAGATAAAAAAGCACACGCCCGTCTGCAGCACTGGATTGCCGGTCAAACAGGTCAACCATTTATTGATGCCGGTATGCGTGAATTAGCAGCCACTGGCTATCTATCAAACCGTATGCGCCAAAACGTGGCCAGCTATCTCATTCATGACCTTGAGGTCGACTGGCGTGCCGGCGCCGCATGGTTTGAACACGCCCTCATTGACTATGCCGTTAGCAGCAATCAAGGCAACTGGGCCTACATAGCCGGCGTGGGGAGCGACCCAAGAGGCGGCAGGCGCTTTAACCCAGCCAAGCAAGCACGGGATTACGATCCTGATGCATCCTATCAACAGCTTTGGGCAACCGCATGACCACATTAAGACTCATCCTAGGCGATCAACTGAACCCGACTCACAGTTGGTTTGAAACCGTTGACGCATCAGTTCATTACACCCTCATGGAAGTCCGCAGTGAGACGGATTACGTTTTGCATCACGCTCAAAAAGTCATCGCCATCTTTGCAGGCATGCGTGACCTTGCAGCCCATCTCAAACAGCAGGGTCACACGGTCCATTACTTCACCTTAGATGACCCCGCCAATCAACAAAGTTTCGCTGATAACCTTGCCAGACTGTCCAAGGACATTGGTGCAACGCGTCTGCAATATCAGCTACCCGATGAGTGGCGCATGGATCAGACGCTTCAAAATTTAGATGAGATACTTGATATTCCCGTCGAAGGTGTTGACAGCGAACACTTCATGACAAACAGGGACACGGTTGCCAATCTGTTTAAAACCCGCAAGCAATGGCTCATGGAGCACTTCTATCGCACCACGCGCCAGCAGACGGGGATTTTGATGGATGAGGGCCAACCTGTTGGAGGGCAGTGGAATTTCGATGCAGAAAATCGCAAACCGTGGCGGGGCAAGCCCGAGGCGCCTGAAGATGAGCGGGTAACCCATGATCACAGCGCGCTTTGGACCATGATTCAAGCCAATGGCGTCAAAACGTTTGGTAACCCACAAGCTCAGGCGTTTCGTTGGCCGCTAAACCGAGCACAAGCCTTAAGTCACCTAAAGCACTTTATTGACCACATCCTGCCCTCGTTTGGTGATTTCGAGGACGCCATGAGCGTTAAAAGCTGGCGATTATTTCATTCCTTGATCTCGTTCTCTCTAAACAGCAAGATGCTGTCACCGCGTGAAGTGATCGATGCAGCCGAGC
>Ga0102945_1000512_pt1 | contig 11776 bp, 23 predicted proteins | sample SalPonred_H2O_MG_FD_78207 | JGI IMG/M metagenome (GOLD analysis project Ga0102945, IMG submission 78207) | Salt pond water microbial communities from South San Francisco under conditions of wetland restoration - Salt Pond MetaG R2_restored_H2O_MG ...
ATAGTGTATACGAAGATTTGCCATTGGCAGAGTTTGGCTGTGACAGCTATGCTAGCTGGCATCCAAAGTTCAAAAAGTTTTCGCCTGTGATGACCACACAAGAGATCAATGAAAAGGCTATGAGCTTGCTTCCTCATGAGAATGCTATTGATGTATGGAAGGATGTTCATCTTGTGATCACAGGTGGCGAGCCACTGTTAGGCTGGCAACGTGCATATCCTGAACTGATCGACCAAGCAAGGTGCTATGGACTCAAAGATATTACATTCGAAACCAACGGAACACAGGCACTACATCAAGACTTTCAAGATTATTTGTTTGAAGACTTTACTCGAAGCGGTAGAGATCGTGAACGTCTAACTTGGAGTATCAGTGCTAAACTTCCGTGTTCAGGCGAGCGTTGGGAAGACGCTATTCGTCCTGATATTGTTAAGAGCTACGAAATGCTAGGCTTTGCATATCTCAAGTTTGTTGTCGGCACAGATAATGATGTAGAAGATGTCGATCGTGCTGTACAAGAATATCGTGACGCTGGATTCGGAGGTCCAGTATATTTGATGCCGGTTGGGGGCGATCCAGGCATCTATCACTTGCACACAGATGCGGTAGCAGAACTAGCTATGCGTAAAGGTTACAGATACAGTCCAAGATTGCAAGTGGATATATGGAAAAATGCCTGGGGCACATAAAACATTTTATTTAGATCCTGATCCTGGATCGCATCAACACACATACACAGTTAGCAGACTAGATGGTGGGTGGCGTAGGGTGTTTCCGCCTGACTATGTAACCATACTAAGACCAATTGCTGAGACATTGGCAATGCTAGATGGCAATGCGTTCTTTGGTCCTACCTGGGAAAGTTGGATCAACTATTTGCCCGAAGCAGATGCAGTATACAGATCAAATGGTGAACCAGACAGCCTTAGTTGGTTAGAGCATTACAAACACGAAGATCCTACCCTGCAGGACGCTTGGAATAAGTATCAAACACTATTAGCATTAAAGAGAACAGAATGAAAATATTATTGTTTGGTTTACCTGGCAGTGGCAAAACTACACTAGCAAAACCTTTAGCTGAATTGTTAGGAGCAGTTCATATCAATGCAGATGCTGTTCGAGAAGAATACAATGACTGGGATTTTACACCCGAGGGTAGAATTCGTCAAGCACAACGTATGAAATATCTAGCAGACGGTATTGTTCGAGCAGGAAAGATTTGTGTCGCAGATTTTGTTGCACCGACTCCTGATGCTCGTAAAGAATTTGGTGCAGACTTTACGGTTTGGATGGATACCATCAGAGAAGGCAGATTTGAAGATACCAACAAGATGTTTGTGCCTCCTGATAAAGTAGACTATCATGTAAGTGAGTGGTTTGATGATACTCATGTTGTTTTATTCAAAGTTATAAAAAAATACATGGACAGAGGCTATCACAACATTTGACCGAAGTAAGTCACAAAAGACATCTTGCAAAAGCAATTACATGGCGTATTATTGCTAGCTTAACCACAGCCGCTATTGCCTTTGCTTTTGGACTGCCTCCAAAAGCAGTAGGCGGAGTATTCGTAGCAGACTTGATTATTAAGTTTGTATTATATTATGCACACGAAAGAGCATGGTACAAATACAGTAAATTTGGAGTAAAAAATGTTTGATTCTAAAAAGCCAACAACACAAATGCTTGGCAGGTGGCAACCTTGGCACGACGGCCATACTGCACTGTTTGAACGAGCACTAGCAGAAACAGGACAGGTTGTTATTATGATACGAGACGTGGGCGGCATCACAGGTGAAGATGCAGGTGGCGGACGGACCGTTGCTCAGGATGACAATCCTTTTGATGTAAACGAAGTAAAGAAAAACATTCGTGTAGGCTTGCTGGAAGCGGGATACAATTACGGCGACAAATATATTATCATGGAAGTACCTAACATAGTGGATATCAGTTATGGCCGCGGTGTTGGTTATACATTTACGCAACATGATTTGGGTGAGGATATACACAATATTAGTGCAACAAAAATCCGTGCTAAAATGAGAGATGAGGGCAAATTATAATGTTTGAAGGACTATTTGGAAAGAAAAAAGCAACCAAAAAAGGTGCACATGAAGGAAACAAAGTGCCACGAACTAAAAAAACTGACAAGGAACTAGCTACAGAACGTGGTGATCCTTATGTTGCTATTCTGAGTATGGATGTTGACCCAGAAAATCTCAACGAAGGTGCATTTGAACTAGATTGGAACGATAAATTTATTGCTAATCTACGCAGAGCAGGATATCAAGGAAAAGAAGATTCTGATCTCGTTGATCAATGGTTTCAAAACGTTTGTCGTAATGTTGTACTAGAGACGTTTGAACAAGATCAGGCAATGAACATGAGCCGTTTTACCAACACCAGAAACCTCGGAGACGGCAGGACCGAAGTCAGTTGATCCTGTATGTAAATGGAGATAGTCATACTGCGGCAGCTGAAGCAGTAAATAATCATGCTTTTGCAGAAGATGATGGCGATCTTTGGCCTGCTGGTAGAGAACCTCATCCTGATAATCTTGAAGTTAGTTGGGGGAAAAAACTTGCAGATAGAATCGGATATGATTTTGTCTGTGACGCCGAAAGTGCAAGCAGCAACGACCGAATCATGCGTACCACAAAACAATACCTACAATCTAATTCTCTCCCTGATTTAATAATATTACAGTGGAGCACATGGGAGAGAGAAGAGTGGTTAATAGGCAACACATATTATCAAATTAATGCTAGTGGCACAGACCATGTACCCGAATCCTATGTGGAAAATTACAAAAATTTTGTAGCAAATATAGATTGGGAACAAAAGACACTAGGCGCACATTTAAAAATTTTTAACTTTCATTTGTATCTCGAAACACTAAATGTGCCGCACTTGTTTTTCAATGGAAATAACACCTTCAGCAATATTATCAATCGAGTAGATTGGAATAACAGTTATTATGAACCATATAAAAGCAGTTTTGACATTAAACTTTGTAACAAATTTAAAAAAAGAAACGGCGGCTATCACTATGGGTCTGACGCTCATACTTATTGGGCCGACTTTTTGTGCATATATCTAGTTGACAACAATCTAATTTAATCATATACTAATAACATGAAATATCTAATTATAGACACTGCAAATATGTTTTTTCGTGCCCGCCATGTTGCATTTCGTGCAACTGATCCGTGGGAAAAAGTTGGCTATGCACTACACATTACTCTGAGTGCTGTAAACAAAGTGTACAATCAATTTGATGCTGATCATGTTGTGTTTGCGCTGGAAGGACGTAGTTGGCGTAAAGACTTTTATGAACCTTATAAGAAAAACCGCGCTGTTGCTCGTGCTGCTCAAACAGAGAAAGAACAAGAAGAAGATCAACTTTTTTGGGAAACCTTTGATAGCTTCACTAAATATTTGCAGGAGCAGACCAATACCAGTGTAATTCGTGAGCCGAATGCAGAGGCCGATGATATTATTGCAAGATTTATTCATCTACACCCAGATGATGAACACACAATTATTAGCAGTGATACAGACTTTGTACAACTAATTGCCGAAAATACACAGCAGTATAACGGCATTACAGACGAATTGATCACCAGTAAAGGTATCTTTAACGGCAAAGGAAAGCCTGTTATGGATAAGAAAACAAAAGAACCAAAAGCGATACCAGACCCAGAATGGTTGTTGTTTGAAAAGTGCATGCGAGGCGACAGCACAGATAATGTGTTCAGTGCCTATCCAGGTGTACGCAAAAAAGGCACCAAAAACAAGGTAGGACTGCTGGAAGCATACGCTGATAGAAGTACAAAAGGTTATAACTGGAACAACCTTATGTTACAACGTTGGACAGATCACAACGGTGAGGAGCATCGTGTGTTAGACGATTACAACCGAAATCGTCGCCTTATTGATCTTGCTGCTCAGCCAGAAGAAATTAAAGAGGCAGTGGACACTGCTATTAGACAACAAGTTAGTCACAAAGACATCGGTCAGGTTGGTGTAAGATTCATGAAATTTTGCGGTAAATACGATCTAAACCGTATCAGTGAACATGCAACACAGTACGGCAAGTGGCTAAATCAAACATACACGGGAGTATTAAATGATAACAGCTAAGCCTATAGTTAAAAATAAATTTTGGATCCTTCAAGACAAAGATGGAAAAATTGGAACTGTAGAAAAAAGCAAAAAAGGCTTTTTACTTCAAGCCAATGGTGTATCCGAAGAATTCAAAACAATTAAAACAATCAAAAACAAAACCAACATTGTTTTTGAAACTCCAGCAGAAAAGCAAAAAACATTTGAAAATCAAATCAATGGTTTTCCTACTGACAGCAAACCACACAATGCAGTATACAATGTCAAACAACGACTGCCAATTTTTACCAAGAAAGAAAAAAGCAAAAGCTGGTATGCAGCTGGATACTATCGAGTAACTGTAAATGGTAAAACAGAAATTATGTTTTGTCCTAAACTGATCATGCTTCAGCGTTATGATTATATTGGACCGGTAAAAACACGGGACGGGTTTGAATACAAATAATGAGCGGTTTATATATACGCAAATTTATAGATCGTTTGCAACAATGTGAATTAAAAGGGCAGAAAGACTTTTCTTGCCCTATCGCAGATGCAAAAAATCTACACAACGATATCACACGATTGCTTCTAGATTTGGAAGCAGTAAAACAATCAAGTCAAACAGAAGAAGTTGTACAGATAGAATTGGGCGGCGGCGAGTTTTAGTTAACGGCGCAGTTTATGATAAATAAACTGGAGAGTTGACATGAGCAGACCAAAACCTAAAGTACTAGTTGAACTTACAGATAAAGCAACATATAAAACAGAGCAAGTGCTAGCCAGCGAAGGCATCTGGGCAGTGTTCTTTGATAATGCTCCAATCAATCTAAAAACTTCAAATTATCTTGTACAGTACCCTGGGCCAAAGTATAAAAAAGTTAGTTTTTCAAATCCAGGGCATGCTATCAATCTTGCTAAAAAACTCAATCAGCAGTTCAAAACTGACAAGTTCAGTGTGGTATTGCTAAAGGAAGGGGAGACTATCTACCCCAATGCCAAATAAACTTCACCTTACAGAAGAATTATTAGGCTACCTTCCAAACGAAGAAAAAATTACTGTTGAACAAGCCATGGTTACCTGGTGGTTTAATCTTCGTGATGCCGGGGGTTTAAGACTTACTAACACAGGCTATATTGCACTTAAAAAATCAATCAAGTTAGAGACTTGGAGATTTGAACTTAAAAAACCAAGGGCCAACAAGAACAAAAGACTTATACTGGCACTAGATAGAAAACTTAAATGGCCCTACTATTTGGAAAAATCATGGGTGGATTTTTTCAATAGCAAAGAAGCTATGATGGCTCAAATGTATCCAGATCTGGAAAGTTTTCTGGAACTGTATTCATAAAACGTTTTACAAACGTGTCGGGCAATTTCAACGCTGTTTCTAAATTATTTTTTAGACGTTTATCAACGTTAAAAGTTTTTTGACCCGTCAGCAGTTTTTTATTAAATCGCAATGCATTACGCCATCTATTATCATCTGTTTGATGGTCGTAACTGGTATCAACTATGTCCCTAAACATATCAAATCCTAGACTTTCACAATCATCTACTATACCCCGATAACCAATTACAACAGGTATTTGTTGTGCAAGGAACGCAAACAGTGTTTTCTCTGTTATAATGCCAGGACATTCTGTGTACTGTGTTTCAGTGACAATGTTAACGGCTGTATTACTGTATACATATTGCAAGCGATACCAATTGGTTTCATTTTCGCAACCAAAGTAGGTGCTGTAATCATATTGTGGAAGAGTTATTGTTTCGCCTAGACTTATAAACTTGCCCATTATGTTGTGATGTTTTTGTAAATAATCAACAACTTTTACTCGATGTCTCCTGGGTATGCCATTTAGGCATTGATACTTTTTTGTTCTAGGCTTGTTGAAATTGTCAATCCATTGTGCCTTTTGCTCACTGAGATTTGACAACAGTTCATAACTGTGTGTAGGAAAGTGTATTAAACGCAGTGAACCGTTGTAAACTCGATCTAATCCAATATTCCAAACTATCACAACCACTTGGTCCGCACGATCACCAAAGTGTTGTTCTATGGATTTCAGCTCAGGACATGCACCGTTGCGTATGCTGAGAAAATCTTGGCAGTGCATAACTACAAGTGTACGATCTGTCCAAGTTACTTCTGGATACTGTATAGGCCAACACTGCTGATCGTAGTTGTTGATCAAACAACTGGGCTGGTATACTACTTCGTATCCCAGTTCTTGAAAAGTATTTGTAAAAAGTTGGTTATAATGGATTGACATCTTGCTAGTTTTTGCTATAATAATATAGTTATCAATGGAGAAACACAATGTACGAATATGTAGATCTTTATTTGAATGCCGCTATCACAGGACAGATCGACGAACTACCCGAAGACATGGTACTTCCATGTGAACTGCATCTATTAGACTGTGTTGCTGTTAAGCATGCAGGTGGAGAACATCTTGTACATTGGGAAGCGTCGGAGGAATTACACTGATGAGTGATTGGGATATTGTTGCTGTTTATATGGCAAAAGGATTATTGGTTTGCGCTCTACTATTAGGAGTAGTAGGTTTTGTACAGGATTTTGTACTATGAGTTTTGATTGGCCAAGAATGCATAAATGGGAAGAAAACATCGAGCGTGATGTTACCGATGCTGTTGAAGAGCAGGTCATGGAGCAATACGGTGTAGATGATATTGTGGATTTAACCAAAGAACAAATGGCAGAAATTCAAGCATGGCGTGAAGAACATGTATCTGAATATTCGCCGATGAATTGGGGATTCAGCAATCTCTACAATCGTTGGGAAGATGAAAATTACAAAGAGGATGAAGAATAATGAGTTATTTTGAAAAAGTATTTCACACTGTTGTGTTAAGTTGTACTGTTGGATTTTACAGTGCTGTAGCATTTGGTACTGAATCTAATAATGTAATGGGCGTCACAGAAAATCATTACAAAACTGTAATTCAACAAAAACCTTATCGTGTAGAAGTGTGCAAGGATGTGGCTGTAAGCGGTGACAAAACAAAAGATGCATTAACAGGTGCAATCATTGGCGGTGTTATTGGTCATCAAATTGATCACAAAGACGGTGCAAAGATTGGTGGTGTGCTTGGCGGTATTATTGGTCACAATAATTCAGATTCTGTAGGCGGAACACAGAGACAGTGCCAAACAGAAACACGCTACGAAGAAGAAACAGTTCGTGTTTACAGTCACAGCACCATTACATTTTGGGATAGTGGTCGAGAGTACACAATTCGTTTTAATCGGTGATTTAACATGTATTTGGAATTTGAAAATCTTGCAGAATGGGGAAAACTCCACCGTAAACTAAAGAACAATCGCAGTTTTTATTGGAGCAAGCCCACTGAAGACGAGATTGCTAGCTGGCGTCTACAGATGTTCACAGTGGACAAAGATGCCAAAGCAGAAAGTGTGCGCAATCTACAAGTTTTAAAGGATAAAGCCAAAGACATCGGTGCTCCTGTATTAATTGTAAAAGGTGATAACATTCAACTGGTTGGCACAGACTACGCTGTATCCACTAACGATCTTGTGGACCAAGATTGGGACGACGATCTTGGTGAATACTTCGATCGTAAAAACATGTACCGTCGAAAACCATTTTGGACGCATCACGAAAGCGACTGTGATAAACACACCTTTAGTTTGCACGGCTATGGGTTGGATGCCATTTGGGCAAGAGCACCGCAAACTGGATTCTATCTTGTGAATGAAGATCGCAAGGTAACAGATCGACGAGAACAGATTCAAACACTATGGGATTTGGGTTATGTACCTCGTCGAGGTCGTCCTGTGTGTGTAGGCTATGAACGACACAGTGGCAACAGAGAAGAAATTGCTATGATTACCCGTCAAGCAAGTGCAATGTGGCACCGTAGAGGCCATTCAGAGGTAGCAGATAAAATCTGTAGCATCTATAACAGTATCAATAGATATCATGCTTGGCCTGGAAGTTGGTGATGAAAAACACTGCTATTCGCGGTAGATATCGCCCACAGAACCCAGAGAAATACAACGGCAACGTAAATCGTATTACCTATCGTAGTCTCTGGGAGCGGCGCTTCATGCTCTACTGCGATAAAAGCGATCAAATCTTTAAATGGAGTAGCGAAGAACTACACATTCCTTATGTTGCTCCTAAAGATCTTCGTTGGCACAACTACTATCCAGACTTCATGGTGAACACTTGCGATGGTAGAATCATCTTGGTAGAGATTAAACCACACTATCAACGAAAGTACAAGGTGAATCAAGCCAAGTGGGCGGCCGCAGAAGCATACTGTGAAAAATATGGTTATGAATTCCGGGTACTTACTGAAAAGGAATTGTTTTAATGAATGATTTAATTATTGCTCTTATTATTATTGGATCAATTTATGTATTAGTCAAGGCCGTTCAACACGATGAAGATTCGTAAGCGTAAAATATTTCGCTGGTGTGTGGACTTTGCAGATGGAATCAACTTTTGGTTCAGAGATCGGTTGAATTTAGATCCCAAGCGTGTTATACTAGAACGTAAGCAAGACATAATCAGTGTTGAAGAACTAGAACGCACAATTGGACGGAGTTTAGGAATCAAATGAAGTGGTATCATTGGCCAATTTTAATCAGTGTTGCATGTGTGCTGTTTGCAGTAGAGCAACGTTTAATGCAAGGCAGTGCCGGCGTTTTGTTGATGCTTGCCAGCATTCCTGGTTTAATTTGGTTGAGTTCTAAGAGTTTAGAATTACTGGTCGGCAATCGACTATAGGAAAGAAAAATGGCTACACAAGTTCGCAACTACGATAAAGAAGCACGAGACATGGTAGTAGGTCTCGGCAGTAATCAGAAATATGAATTGTACGGCATTGTGTTGGATCAACTTCAGCGCAGATGCAGCGATGACAGAAATCGTGAACTTCAAGCTGTAAAACATGCTATTGAGCGTGATAGAAGTTTGGATCAAACACGACTGAAGAAAATGGCAGTTGGCGACACTGGCATGGCTGCCGACATCACAGGCGGTAGTTTGGTAAGCAACCAAAAGAAAAACAAAAGGAAAGCATAAGTTTACGCACCTATAGCTCAGCGGTCAGAGCAGAGGTCTCATAAACCTTTGGTCCCTGGTTCAAATCCAGGTGGGTGCACCACTTTCTCGCCTTAGCTCAGTTGGATAGAGCAACAGCCTTCTAAGCTGTGGGTCGCAGGTTCGAATCCTGCAGGCGAGGCCATTCTCAAGTAAATAGCAAGATGATAGATATAATAATTGCAACATTGCCTGCACTGGAGTTTTATTTGCCTCCGGCCGCTCCTGCTGTACTTAAAGGTCAGGTAATCAAACATGGCTTTTCTTGTTCTACAGCTGACCTAAATCTTGATTCTAAACTGCTATTAACAGAGAAGGAATTTAAAGATTTCTTTGATTTTACTACTAATAATAAAGAAATCGACTATACAATTAGTGAAAAAGTCTACAATCATTGGAATGAAAAATTATTAAAAAACAATCCAACTTGGGTAGGATTAAGTGTTTTTTCAAACGATAACATTCCATTGGCAATGAATTTTATACCATGGTTCAGAAATAAAAATCCAAATCAAAAAATTATAGTAGGCGGTAATGGCACAAGCGAAGAAGAATTCTGTGTTGAAATACGCCCCTATGTAGATCATGTAATCAGAGGCGAAGGGGAACTTGCCTTGATCGAGTTACTAAAAGGAAACATTGATTATCCAGGTATAGATTCAGCAGGAGAGCAAATCGACGATCTAGATCAACTAGGATATGCTGATTACAGTGATTATAATCTTGCCGAATACGACAGATTTTACCAAGAAGATGTTGTACAAATAACAGGTAGTCGAGGGTGTGTAAGAAGATGTACATTTTGTGATATTGCTTCACAGTGGCCTAAATTCAGATGGCGCAGTGGCCAACATATATTTGACGAAATTAAAAAGACTCATCAAGAAAAAAATGTACGTCATTTTTATTTCACTGACAGTTTAATCAATGGCAATCAAAAAAGTTATATACAAATGTGTGAACTGCTAGCAGAGTACAACAACACACTTGAAGAAAAAGTTACGTGGGGAGGTCAATATATTTTCCGCAAGAAAAAAAGTATACCTCAAGATTATTTTGAAATTACTGCCAAAAGTGGTGCGTTTAATTTAGCGGTTGGCGTCGAAACCGGCAGTGATCGGGTGAGAGACGATATGCGCAAACACTTTCACAACGATGATTTGGATTATTTTATTGAAAACTTTAGCAAATATAAAATAACATGCTCCTACTTGATGCAAATTGGTTATCCAACTGAAACTCAAAAAGACTTCGAAGAAACATTAGCACTATTTCAACGACATCATCCATATGTTGTTGACGGCACCATACTTGGATGTACATTAGGAACAACTACTTCACTACTGAGAAAAGCACCTATTACAACAAATAAGGACGATGCTATAATAGTTCGTGATCAAGGCACAGTTGCAGAAGAATTATATTGGACCAGTGCAACTGTAGCTGGTTTAGATTTTAAGGAAAGGACAAGACGACGATTAGTCGCACAACGTGTTGCTGAAAGTTATGGATGGAGTATAATTAGTGCTGACAGAGAATTAAGAAATCTTTCTAATAGGATAGAGGAGTGGACAGAATTTTTAAACAATCAGAAAGAAATTTCTTGAACCCAAAAACTCCTCATTGTCACGAACTTTGTGCGGACTGTGTCGGCACTGAAGGCAGACATGGCTGGCCAATTCTAGAAGTAAGACGCAACAAAGAATTGGTAATGCAACAAGAAATTGTTAACAAAACCGTTTTAAAAATTTCAGTACCAAATGATTGTCGCAGAAACCTATTTGAATTTGAATTTATTAACAAAAAGCCTGACGACACTGTTGTAGAAGATGGAAATATTATAGCTGACAAACAGATTATAATAAAAAACTTTCAACTACATAATGCAAACTTTACACAAATAGAAAGATTTACCAGATATTATCCAATTTGGCCTGAAGATTTTGAACACAAACCTCGAAGTATACAATCATCAACTTTGAGTTTTAACGGCGTTATGAAATTCTATTATACCAACCCGCCGTTAGAGTATTTTAAAAAATTTAAAAACCAAGGATATTTTGATCAGCCGCATATCAGAAAAGAGATCGAAAACAACTTTGAAAAAACTCTAACCATATTACAATTACACGGATAACAAGAAGGTATTATAGTTTTGAACCCAGTGGATTACAGTTTAGAAGACGAACTTAAAAACAGCACAACTATCTGTGTGAAAGCTCTCTCTGACAAACAATATGCTGCAGATCTTTATCGTGCATTATGTAACATGCAATGGCGCAAACGTGAAGTCATGCCGTTACTACGCAACGAATTATGGAGTTGCAGTTGGCGTTATGCCGGTGGCATAGTTGCAGATATTTGTCAAGAAGGCGACTACATGGATTTTTATTGCATCGGTGGCGAAGGCACAGTTAATTCTGAAATAGAAAAAGATTTGCTAGAACTAGGCTGGGAACCAGTGGAGTGGCCAGATGATGACCTCTAACGGATTTGGTCAAGATCAAATTGAGTACACCGTAACTATTACATGGAAAAATGGATTTACTCACAGTTACGAACAAAAACTCAACGACAA
>Ga0102945_1000514_pt1 | contig 11764 bp, 5 predicted proteins | sample SalPonred_H2O_MG_FD_78207 | JGI IMG/M metagenome (GOLD analysis project Ga0102945, IMG submission 78207) | Salt pond water microbial communities from South San Francisco under conditions of wetland restoration - Salt Pond MetaG R2_restored_H2O_MG ...
ACTTGGCTTCGAGTCGAAGCTTGTCGAGAAAGTTAACCTTAATTTCCATAGAAAAAATCCAGAATAACGGCGCATTGTTAACCAGTGCAGCCTATAACGCCCAAACGGGCATCAAGCCCGACAGATCATTGAAAGCGAACCCGTGCAAGCGTTTATACTGTTTGCATAGTCATGATGGTCGGGTTTCGTAACTTAGCCTGAATGCACGAATGTCGCGATACTCCCGAGTACACAGTATGTGACTCTTGGGTACTTGAGTCGGTTTAGAGTTATCTTAAACCCGAGCGATTTAGGCCTCATCTCAGTCGCAGAGCCGATATCACAGCTCATTATCACGGTGGCTACATCACGTTTGAACGACAACACAATGCAAGTGTAAGCGATAGGCATTTGCATCGCCCGATCGCCATTCTCAAATGAAAGCTAACTAGATGACTTGGCGGGATATGGCCGATCGAAGGTGACATGATCCAAGCAAGGTGGTCTCGCCCTCTTAAATACTGGCCCAAGCCACCATCCAAACAAGCAACAGCCCGCTCAACCAGACACGCATTAGGCTCTCAAGGCAATCAATCGCGAGGAATCCCGATGTACTACAACATATCGGAACACCATCAAAGAGCGGCCCACGCTTAAAACCTGAACATCGCATTAATCGACACGCTCTGTGACCAATAGTTCTGCCCAGCCTGCAAGCCATACTGCGCCCTGACTTCGTAGCCCGCTTGCTCATAAATATGCAGGCCAAGATTCAAGCGCCCCAGCACATTGGGACCATCGGTAATCACATCAAACGTGCCATTGGCTGCTTGCGCCCCTACAAATGAAGTTGGTGTCGTTTGCTGGTTATTAGGCAAGAAGTTTGCACCAGCGCTGACAAAGAACTTCATGCGTGTCTTGTCCTTGCGCACAAAGTCTGCGCCGTATTCCACCATCGGCGAAATGCCCACACCCCACTGGTTGCTAGGCTGGGTTTTTAACGCCAGCTTGCCCTCGCCTGTTTCGCTGAACCCTGGCGCCTGGCTATGCGCCACATCAACGTCGAGGTAGGGACGAATGTAATGCTGTTTTTGTTCAAAGGTATAGGCTAAACGCAGCTTGGCGCTGTAAACCGATAGACGACTATTACTGTTGTACTGCTGACTATAGCCTGAAGCAATTCCAGCATCAGCAGCACTGACACGACGGCTGTTGTCAAACCACCCACGGGCGTAGCCCAATGAACCGCCAACCGACCACTGCCCCACCTCACGCTTGGCCGATAGCGACAGGTCAAACACCTGTCCATCGCTTGAGAAGTTGGTCGCCGTGAGGCCGTTTAACGCGTAACCGGCCGTCGCGCCAACAGTCCAGCCCTGACCTAGGGTGTGTTGTGCACCGACTCGCAGGCCACCACCTGTGCTGTTGTAACCAATGTTGTGGTCACTGGGGGACAAGTCAGAGACCTCGCCAGTTAACTTTGCCCACACGCAGCGATCCTCTCCAAGGCGCAAGCCCGTGGGGGTGGATGTCGGGCAATCCATGCTGTCACCGAGGTTGCTCAGAACTAAGATTCGCATCTGTAAGGGCTGAGCGTTCAAAGCCTGGCCACTCAAGCCTTCGAGTAGGGTGTTGTAGCCTTCAATGGCATCTAGTTCATGCTTGTAACCAAACAGCTCGGCATGGTGATCATCACCATTGTCCCAGGCGCGCTCCAGATACGACACCAGGTTCTGTGACGTCGGACTCAAGCTCAAGCCCTCAGCTCGGAAGGTGCGGGTCGGCGCGACCGAAATGCTCTCAGAGTCTACCTTTGCATCCCACGCATACAGCAAGCGATCGACCGCATCAGCTGTGACCGTCAAATTGGTTGCTGTCAGGAATTCATAGCTACCGGGCAAAAGTGATTTTGCGAGAGGTTCAAACGAGCCACCCATGGCTGCCGTGCCATCCACGATCAGGCGGTCGTTAGTTTGCTCACCAAGCACATCAAAAGTCACTAACATGCGACCGCTGTCATACTGAACAATGCGACCCTCGAGATTGGTGGTACCCGCTGACCCCTCTTCACCAATATTGATCGTGCCACGGTTGTGTAGGCTGTTGTTGCCAACTTTGTAGACCGCGCCTTTGTTCAGCACGCCACCTGATTGATTATTGAAGGTGCCGGGGTTTGAGCCCAAATCCACGCTGCCGGTGATCGTGCCAAAATTGTCCACATTAGTGACGCCATAATCGGTCATGATGGCGTAACCGCTACTAACGCCGCCAACCGTTGAAAGGTTGCCGGCATTAGCCAGATAATTTGGCCCAACGTCGCTGCCGCCAGAGATCATCACACCAATACCTTGAACAAGTCGATTGTTGGCTTCCGCGTTAGTGTAGGTTGCACCACCGATCACATCGCCTGAGTTAAGAAGCTGAATTGGCGATGTCGCAGACAAAATATTGGTTTGCATCAAAATCGCTATTGAACCCTTTCCAGATGTGCTGACTGTGCTTTTCTCATCGATTGAAGTAAACAAAAAAACACCTTGGTCACTGCCTACTCTTGCCGTGCTGACAGCACCGCTTTCAATCGTTCCCAAAACCAGTGGTGCCGTTGAGCTTTGATCACTGCCACCAAAGATACCGCCCCCACCACTCCAGCTTTGAACCACGATTCCATGACTATTTGTGCCGAAGGTTTTGAGGATGGCGTCTTTCAAGGTGACCGATACCTGCTCACTTCTGCACACATCACTGCTGCAAAGATTGGGGGTGTTCGTGACAACATGTGGTACACCCAAAATGTCCAGCGACGTGTCCCCCAACAGCCCACCACCGCCGCCAATTGATTGCGCCAGAATACCCCAGGCACCAGCGCCATAAGTTGACACATAAGCAGTCCCTTCACCACCTGTACCGCCCTCCAAAGTCACATTGATCTCGCCACCCCGGCTACTCTGCACGGTAGAAACGGTCTGGCTGATGGCCCCAACATTACGCGCATCTGCTGAAATGTAGCCACCTCCACCGCCAATTGACTGCGCTACGATCGCAATTGCACGATCGCCATCGGTCGTGAGATGCGAGTCACCCACGTACAACTGAACATCGCCACCAACGCCCCCATTAGCACTGATTGCCATATCAAAGCGTTGCTCCGTGTTGATAAACTTCCCCGCTGAAAACGCCGATAAATCCAGGACATCTGACACGGCAGATGCGTCGGTAAAACAAGGCGAGTGCCGAATCAGGCTGTTGCCTTTTCTGCCATTACTCGCACACCCAAAACTTGCCGTGCCGCCACCACCTCCAATGGACTGGCCAAATATCAAGCTTGAGACGTCACCCGCAGATTCAATCCAGCCGACAACTGGCTTGTTCTTATCACCCACGCTGACATTGCCTCCATCGCCCGCCAGGACGGCTCCACCAGTTGAAACGTGCCCAAGAGTGGCCTTTGGCGTATCCCAGCCTTGCACCGAAGCCAGCCCTAGAACTGAGCCCTCATGGGCCACGCCACCACCACCACCAATCGACTGCGCGAACACGACGTGTGAGGCATAACCACCGGTGCGCAAATAGTTTCCTGGGTTTGAGTTGTTCGGAACCTGGTAGTTCTTGTTAAGCGGGTTGGTGATGCGCAGCGCCACATCACCACCATCACCAGATACGCCACCACTGCCGCCAAGGCTGAGCGTCAAGCCCACGTCAGCATCTGAACCCAGCTTCTTGAGCGCCACATCAGCCGACACAACCGAGTGGCTCGTTGCACTTCCTGCAGCGCCACCACCACCACCGACAGACTGGGCCATAATTGCAAACGCGTGATGACCGTATGTGGTGATGTCACTGCGGCCAGGGACATTGACAGTCATGTTGCCACCATGCCCTCCTTTACCGCCTGAACCACCGACTGACAGTGTTCCGGTGTACTCGACATCAAATTCCGGGGACTTGTCGTCGACCACCTTCTTGGTCCAGTACTCAATCCCGTCCTTGATGTTCAAGACCTTACCGTCCGATATCAGGCTGCTAAGCTCTGGTACCAGTGACGTTGATGCATCGGCATTGCCGCCCATACCGCCACCGCCACCAATCGATTGCGCCACCAAGCCATGACTGCTTGCGCCGATGGCAACTGGGGTAGAAAGCTTGCTTTGTCCATCGTCATCGGTGTATTGCAGTTGCAACACCCGCCCGGTCTGAACGTTGCCAACAAATGAAACGTTTACCTCGCCCCCGGAACCACCATCACCACCTGCCCCACCAATCTCTGTGTTCACACTTGCACCACCTAGGCTCTGTGTTCCAGCACTTCCAACCCATCCGCCACCACCACCAATCGATTGGTGAATCACACCGACAGCACCGGCTCCCAGAGTGGTAAAGCCACTTCCCTTACCGGGCGTAAGCGTGACGTTGATGGAACCACCATCGCCCGCACTGCCACCCGAGCCTCCATCCGCCACAGATGAGCCAATCGTATATTTGTAGGTGGATTTCTCTTCTGTCTCATTCTCGCCGACCCAGCGCTTGGTGTCGTAGGCGTTGCCCGTGCCGCCAACGCCACCACCACCGCCAATCGAATGTGCCAACAGACCAACCGCATTGTGACCGCTGGTCGTGATCGAACCAGAACTGTTTAGTTCTATAGAGTCACCATCGCCTGCCGCACCGCCACGCCCGCCAACTGAAGCCGACACATTCATCGCCACCTCAGGGTTCTGTCCACCATCGCCCCATGAATTACTGCCCGCAGTTGAGTCTGCGCCATGGCCACCGCCGCCGCCGATAGACTGCAGGACGAGGCCAAACGAACCTGCACCAGCCGTTTCAATAGTACCGGCATTGCTGACTGTGATTTTGCCGGGCGCAAGCGACGAACCCCCAACACCACCAATGGCAATGTCCAGATTCACCTTGACCGGCACGTCAGACATGTCACTTAGGTTGTAAGTCGCCCCTGAAGCTGCGCCACCCGCGCCGCCCCCGCCCGAAATAGCCTGCAACAAGACCCCATGCGCATCCAAACCGGTCGTCTTGATCGTGGATTGTTCATCGAGTGTCAAATTAAGGTCGCCGCCAGCCCCACCACTACCACCCGTACCGCCGACACCAACGTTGACTGTGAATCCAACGCCAGCCACCGCATCCTGATCCGCGCCACCAATGCCACCACCACCACCGATGGTCTGTAGGACCAAACCCATGGCATGTTGACCCGTCGTCGTCACGTTGGTGTTGGTTGTCGTCAGGCTAACGGCACCAGCATCGCCACCGTCACCACCTTTGCCGCCAATGCCGCTGTCCACTAAAACCCCGAATGCCTTGGCATAACCCCCATGGCCACCACCACCTCCAATGCTTTGGCCAATCAGCCCACGCGCAAAATCTCCCTCGGACACGATGGTGGTATTGGTTAAAGCAACCTTAACGGCGCCTCCCGCACCACCCTGACCGCCTTTGCCACCAACGGCGTAGAACAACGCCTGGCTGTTTGCCCCGCTGCCACCCCCACCACCAACTGACTGGAGCATGATGCCGGTAGCACCATCGCCTTTTGCAGTGACCTTGGCACCGCTAGACGTATGGGTAACCAACCCGCCGTGACCACCCGCGCCCTGCAAGTCGCCAACATAACGGTCCGTTTGCTCGATGCTGCCTGTCAGGCTACGACCACCGCCAATAGATTGGCCAAGCACACCGTTTGCCCCAGGCCCGCTCACGGAGACAAGCCCGTTGACCACGAGGTTAAGCGCGCCACCAGGCGTTGCATTGGTCAAGGCAAACTCATCTTGCAACTGATACATGCCTTGGGTCGGCGGTGTTACACCGCTGTAGGCCCACAGGCCACTGGTGCTATTGGTGGGCAGTGCAATCGGAGTCTGTTCGTCGAGGTTTTTGGAATTTGCAATAATGGACGCACCAGCGGCGAGCTCAATCGAAACGGCCCGGGCTTGCGTCTGAGTTTGCGGCCAGAAATCGTTTGGGTAACTAAGGACGCCAAGTCCAAATGCATTGGAGTCGCAACCCACGCATGGGCCCTGATTGTTCACGATGATCTCTTTAGAGTTCATCACAAGACTGATTGCAGTAGCTGTATAGGTACCCTCTTGGGTGAATGAATCACACATGCCGGTACCGAGTAGATCATGGCAGTTTACGCCTTGCACCAAAATCCCGTAGTTGCCTAATGCCGCGGGATAGTTATTGCTATCCAAACTAATCGCGTAGTTTTTCACCGAAATGGAGTAAGTTTCTGCCTGACCGGTTTTCGGCATCACTGTAACGAGCAAACCTACAACCATGGCGGTCAGGCACTCACTAATTCCGGACGTAGGGCGGAGGAAACGGAGCACTCGTTTGACTGATGATGCCAAGTGCATCCCCTTTTGTTTGCGATGAGCAAGAACGCTAGTGACCGTCACAGTCGATTCGGCAAGAGACCCACCAAGATATCGTTGAGTCAAACCTTACGAATTACCGTTACGCTTGTGCTGGCACTCACTTATAACAAAAGTTGTAATCAATTACCTTCGTTTGCCTACAAAAACTAGACAAGGCGCAGAGCCCCAGGGCAGAACCAGGCATAGCGTCACACCATTTTTGGAAACATCATTAATCGAGTTTGCGTTCAGTCTAATTTTATTCGAGACTAATCGTATCTACATCGTACGCAGACACCACCGGTTGTTGATGAGAGCTGGCGAAGCACCTCATCTTTTGCTAAAAACATTTAAATGCCAATTACATTATTCTGATATTTCAAGTCATAATCTGCCTGAAAGCCGCAATTCCAAACCTGCCATTCATACGAAGAATCTATCAACAAATGCATATGTCAATCAATATCGGATTTTTATTATTCCCAAATCTCACACAGCTCGACTTAACGGGTCCCGCTCAAGTTTTAAGTCGAATCCCGGGGGCTAAGGTCCATTTGATATGGAAATCAATCGAGCCTGTTGCAACGGATGTTGGTTTTACGATAAACCCTACAACAACGTTCGCTGAATGCCCTCAGTTAGACGTGCTGTGTGTCCCTGGCGGCTCTGGTATTAACGAGCAAATGATCGATCAAGAAACGCTAAATTTCCTGCGTCACCAAAGTGAACATGCAAAATACATTACGTCAGTGTGTAATGGATCTCTAATCCTTGCTGCTGCAGGCTTACTGCGCGGCTACAAGAGTGCCTGCCATTGGATGTGGAGCAGCTATCTTGAAAAGTTTGGTGTGCAAGCGGTTGATGAACGCGTTGTCAGAGATCGTAATCACTTATCCGGCGGAGGGGTCACGGCTGGCATTGATTTCGCATTGACACTCGCTGCAGAAATTGCGGGAGAAGAGGTCGCGAAAAGAATTCAACTGGCTCTTGAATATGACCCGCAACCTCCCTTTAATTGTGGCACGCCCACAAAAGCTGGATCTGAGATTGTCGAGAAGGTCCTTCTTTTACAAGCGGAACGTATCAAGAGGATCGAACACAACATTGCTATTGCTGCGACGAACGAGGCTAATCGACCCTAACGTGAAAATCGAAAAGATCTTGATTCCGGATCAAACTAACGATTGGCCGATTTGCAAAGTGCTGTAGGTTTCCCCGTCTGCCTATTGACGTCATGTTGCTCATAAGCATCATCCTGAGCTTCTAAGCCAGCAAGCCAAGTGTGATGCCGAGTTGTTGCCGCTAATTAAGCAAACTTGGACACTTAACTCCCGGGTTTAAGGGGCACACAAACCCTGATATGGACTGTGTCTCGAGGTCCATCGGATTTCTCACTGTACCGTCCAACGCTTGATCGAAAAGCATGACGTGCAAGTCGCACGCCCTGGCAATACCGTTAAGACCACGGTGCCGAGTTGTTGATTCAACTTATCAGATTCTTTGCCCAAACAACGCTTGGTAAGCTCGATATTTGACCTGACGCCTACTGACGGCGCTGATCAGTGAGAATTAATAGCGGATCAATCAACCGTCCTGCTTTACCTCTGCCAGATGGCAAGCAACCCGCGCCTGACCCAATTGACGCATCTCGGGGCGTTGCGTGCGACAAATATCTTGGGACATCGGACAGCGCGGGTGAAACGCACATCCAGACGGTGGGTTGATGGGATCGGGGATCTCGCCAACCGGTGGTGGCACCTCGCGGCCAAACCCATCCATTTGTGGCGCGGCAGCCAGTAGCATCTGGGTGTAGGGATGCTTGGGTTTTTCAAACAACTCATCCGGGGAGGCTTGCTCGACCAGCCTTCCCAAATAAAGGACACCGATGCAGTCTGCCATATGTCGTACCACGGTCAAGTCGTGGCTGATCAATACATAGGTCAACCCAAACTCATCCTTCAAGTCACTCATGAGGTTTAACACCTGAGCCTGTACAGAAACATCGAGCGCCGAAGTCGGCTCGTCACAAACAATCAGTTTGGGTTCAGAAGACAAGGCGCGCGCAATACAGATACGCTGACGCTGACCACCAGAAAATTCATGTGGAAACTTGTCGGCATCCAGCGCCGACAGCCCTACTTGCTCGAGCAGCCTTTGTGCCAAACCCTCGGTGCTCTCACCACGCGAGGCCACTGGCTCGACGATGACGTCTTTAACTCGCCAGCGCGGGTTAAGCGAGGCATACGGGTCCTGGAAAATCATTTGGATATCAGACCGAACCGCATCGATCTTGGCGACATCGGTCTCACTGGCTAGGTCGACACCTTCGATCTCCACCGTGCCGGCTGAAGGCTTGAGCAAGCCCACAAGCATCTTACCAATCGTGGACTTACCCGAACCGCTCTCGCCAACAAGCGCGTAGGTGCTGCGCGCCGGAACATCGAAGTCAACATCCGAGACCGCTTTGAGAAATGCCTTGGGACGCCGCTCAAGTATCCGGTTTAGCCAGGGCTTTGACACATCAAACACGCGGCTTAGGTTTCTAACCCGTATGAGTGCCATCAGACGACCTTTTCATGAACAAGGGGATGCCAGCACGCCACACGGCCATCAGTGACCACCGGCACGGGAGACTTGCGACATTTGTCTGTGGCATACGGGCAGCGTGGGTGAAACGCACAGCCCTCGGGCACAGCATCAAGTCTTGGCATGGCACCTGGAATCTGATGCAAGCGGTTTTTACCAAGCGAGGCCAGTGGCGTGGATGCCATCAGGCCATGCGTGTACGGATGTTCAGGAGCAGTAAGCACATCCTGCACGATGCCAAGCTCAACCAACCGTCCGGCATACATGACCGCCACACGATCGGTTGCCTCGGCAATCACCCCCATGTCGTGGGTGATCAGCATCACGGCTGTACCACGATCACGACACAGGCGTTTCAAGAGCGCGATGATTTGCGCTTGGACTGACACATCTAACGCCGTGGTCGGCTCATCGGCAATCACAAGTGATGGTTCACAACAAAGCGCTAACGCAATCACCACCCGCTGGCGCATACCGCCACTGAATTCATGTGGATAGCTGTCAATCCGCTCGGCCGCCCCCGGAATACCCACCTCTTCTAGCGCCGCGACAGCACGGTTCCTAGCCTCAGCACCCGATAGGGGCAGATGGGTGAGTATGGTTTCCGTTAACTGATCGCCGATGGTTAGGAGCGGGTTTAGCGACGTGAGCGGGTCTTGGAACACCATCCCGATCTCTTTGCCTCGCAAACGTCGCATGGCATCACCTTTGGATTGGTCAATGCGCCTGCCATTTAGCCAGATCTCTCCCTTGGCGATATGCGCCGGCGGTGTAAGCAAACCGATCACGGCGTTACCTGCCATCGATTTGCCTGCGCCACTTTCACCCACCACCCCTAAAATTTCGCCCGCGCTTATGTCATAACTGACACCGTCAACAGGCCGCACAATGCCGTGGCGCGTGGGAATTTCCACCGATAGGCCACGGATCGATAAAACTGAGTCATCCATTAGCGCAACCTCGGATTCAATGCTTCGCGTAGCCAATCACCGAGCAAGTTGACCGACAAAGCCAGTACCAAGAGGGTCACCGCTGGGAACAACAAGATCCACCACTCACCTGAGAACAAAAAGCCCTGCCCGATACGGATCAACGTGCCTAGCGAGGGCTGCGTGGGTGGCGCACCGACGCCTAGAAAGCTCAGCGTCGCTTCAGCGATGATGGCCAATGCCAGAGAAATCGTGGCTATCACTAAAACAGGCGACATCACGTTGGGCAAAATGTGGCGCCACATGATGGCACCAGGATTGCGACCGATCAAACGTGCGGCCTGCACATATTCCTTATTTTTTTCTACCAGCGTTGCCCCACGCACCACCCGAGCAAACTGAACCCAATCGGACAAACCGATGGCCAGAATCAGCACCCAGATTGCCATCTGATCGCGGTACTCCAGCGGGGTCACACCCTTGGCCACCCCAAAAATCAGCATTGCCACCAGAATCGAAGGAAAGGTCAGCTGCACATCGGCCGTGCGCATGATGGTGGTTTCAAGCCAGCCACCCGTATAACCGGCAATAAGCCCCAGCGTGACTCCCAGCACCATGGCAAACAGTACAGCGGCCACACCCACAAACAAAGACGTCCGCATGCCATAGAGAATAGTGGAGAATACATCGCGCCCCTGGTCATCTGTACCCAACATGAACGTCTGGGCAGTAAAGGCGTTGGGCTCCATCGGTGGCGTGAACCCGTTCATCAAATTCAATGTCGCCGGATCAAACGGATTGGTCGGCGCAATCAACGGTGCAAACACCGCTGCTAAAACCAGCCCTAACACCACGGCAGCCGACACCATTGCCACAGGTGACTGCTTGAATGCATAAAAGAGATCACTTTGCGCGGTCTGACGCCAGCGCGACTCGGGTTTAACCGGCAAGGGCGCCTCTGCCATCAATGGCCTCCTGAGCGCTCGATGCGCAAGCGCGGGTCAATGAAGAAGTAAAGAATGTCCACTAGCAAATTGATCCCCACGAACATCACCGAGATCATCATCAAGTACGCCGCCATGACAGGGATATCGACGAACTGAATGGCATTAATAAATAAAAGCCCTGCTCCCGGCCACTGGAACACAGTCTCGGTAATGATGGCAAACGCAATGATGGAGCCAAGCTGCAGGCCAATGACGGTCACCACGGGCACGAGCGTATTCTTCAGCGCATGCTGAAAATTCACCGCCCGATCACGCAACCCCCGCGCTCGGGCAAACCGAATGTAATCCTGCCTCAGAACCTCGAGCATCTCTGATCGCACCAGCCGCATGATGAGGGTCATCTGATATAGCCCCAGCGTAATCGACGGCAATATCAGCGCCTTTAATCCGCTCTCGGTAAAGAACCCGGAGGTCCAAGCGCCCAGACTCACCGTATCACCTCGCCCAAAACTAGGCAGCCAGCCAAGTTCAACCGAGAACAGGTAAATAAGCAAGACCCCCACCAAAAAGGTTGGCAAAGACACGCCAACTAAAGACACAGACATGATGGTGTTGGTTAGGACGCCCTTGCGCCTGATTGCAGTCACTACGCCTAAGGCGACGCCAAAAACAATAGCAAAGAAGCCGGAGACCGCGGCAAGCTCAAGTGTGGCAGGCGCGCGTTCCAACAGAATATCGATGACTGGCCGACCCTGCCGGTAACTAATACCGAAATTACCCTGCACCGCTCCTTCGAGGAATTTGTAGTACTGAACGACAAAAGGCTGGTCTAGCCCCAACTGCGTGCGCAGGCGATCGATGTCCTCGGCGGTGCGTTCTTGTCCCAACATGTTGTCGATGGGGTCGCCAACAAAACGGAACATCGAGAATGCCACCAACCCAACAATCA
>Ga0102945_1000519_pt1 | contig 11724 bp, 8 predicted proteins | sample SalPonred_H2O_MG_FD_78207 | JGI IMG/M metagenome (GOLD analysis project Ga0102945, IMG submission 78207) | Salt pond water microbial communities from South San Francisco under conditions of wetland restoration - Salt Pond MetaG R2_restored_H2O_MG ...
GAGCGAATCCGGTGGTGTATCCAAGGGGAACCGCATGCACCGGTAACTGCACGGACTGCCAGGCGAGCATCCGGGCTCTGGTGGCGCGGCCGACGCTAAGCAACCGAGGAAGTAGCCGAGGACTCACCGTGGAAGATCGGCATGCGCGCACGAAGGCGGCCGCCGCCGAGGTGATGTCGCCGACGGACGCGGGCGTGAGGCCGTATTGGCGAAAGACCGCCCGAATAGCTGCAGACGAAGCGACGAGCTCCCGTCGATCGTCGCTATAACTCTCATCGCTGATCAAGAAGGCGATAACGCTGCCGGGCGGTGCCCGATGGAGGAGATCCCGGTAGGGCTCCGTTTCGGAGATGACCAGCACGGTTGGCCGTGCTGCCGAGAGTCTGGCCAGCAGATCGGTCGGGGACGCGACATGCACGACCAAACCGATCTCCCGGCGCAGGAATTCCGCCTCGGACACCGGCTGTTCCAGGGACCACGCCTCGATTCGGGGGTAGGCCGCAGCTGGCATGTTCACTGGTTCCAGCGCCGCAACCGCCGGGCCAGCGTGGTTATCGAGCGCTTCGGGCCGGCGGGCTGCGTCACCGCGGTGATGGCTTCTGCTACCGGGTGGGTGGGCATGGCCAGGATGGAACGCGCGAAATCCACGAACTGCCCTGCAAAAAGATCCCAGCGCAGCGTTTCGCTGGCCTGCTGGATGGCTCGAACCCGGGTATTCGCTGCTTCGGGTTCGGTGAGGAGCGAGGCGACATCGTCGGTCAACGCAGCTACCGTCCAAGAAGTCGGCAAATCCGAAACGGACGTCAATTCACGAAGCGGACCGAAGGACACGAAACTAGCGGGTGTTCCCAAGGAGGCGGCTTCGAACGGGACGAATCCAAAGCCCTCTGCACTGCTCGGGTAGAGGACTGCGGCGGCGTTCGCCAGCAGCCAGCCGCGCGCAGCCTCACTGACATGCCCGAGAACATGGACTTCGCCGCGCAGATTGACGTGACTGGCGAGCAGGTCCTGCTCCGCCTGGCGGGAACTGCTGCCGCGAACGTGCAGACCCGCGAGCACTAGATCACAGGAAATCCCCTGGTCGAGGACTGTCGACCACACCTTGATGGCCAGGTCTCGGTTCTTGTGGCGGAAATCGTTTCCCAGAACCAGCAAGAAGGGGCGCAGTTTCGCTGGTAGTTCCGCGGGTCGATCCTCGTCAGCGGGGGAAGCGGCGCCGGCCAGGTGGTCAACTCCCAAGGGGATGGCGCGCACCCGTTGCGGATCCATGAGCGGCACATTGGCCAGGAGTTGATCGGCGACATCCGCGCTGATCGTGGTGATGCCATCGCTCATGAGCGCCACTCGCCGTTGCAGCGAGCGGTAGTCCAACCATTCGCTGGCTGTTCCGTGGTAGGAGTCCACTCCGTAGGCGATGAAGTCGAGATACGTGGTGATGATGCGGTGGGCGTCGATTCCCTCAGCGGAATTGCGCCGATCCCACTGGTTGGGAAACCAGTGAATGTCGCTGGTTTCGGTCGGGGTCGAAGCGATGTGGACCTTCTCGTGCTCGGCGAGTTCCGCTGCGTAGACCGGCAACTCCTCGAGACCGGTCAAGGTGATACGAGAAACATCGGATCGTCGCGTTAGCGCCCGGACGGCTTCGGTGGTGAGCACCTGAGCGCCGGTTTGGTGCGGGCCCAACCAGGTGGCATCCACTGCGATAGTGATCGTCGACCTGTCGAGCGGGCCGTGGGCGAACAACGCAGCGGACGGAACGCCGCGTTCCCTGGCGTCTTCCTCGGAGACGGGTAGGTGCATCGGGATCCGCTGGAGGTCACGGCCCGGATGCAGCCACCATTCATGGAAGAACCCGCGGCTACGCGCAGATCGAGCCCACTGGAGAACCTGTTGGGGATCTTCGGGATCCTCGATCGTTCCGGTGAGTTCGTCGAGATCAGTTGATAGCAGAATCGTCACACCAGCCGGCGCGGTAGCCGGAGCGAATCTAGGCACGCTCTCGATACTGGGAACGATGCTGAGCGAGGCCAGTCGCGGATCGCGATCGAATCGGGCAGCAGCTTCCTCCAGCCGGTCCAACGTCAAAGCGTCGGCTTGCCCGATGACCCGAAGCGGCCTGCCGCCACGGGTGGTGTGCGCGGGATGATCCATGGAGTTCATGCAGCGGTCCTAGCGCGGCTGGTAGAGACGATCAATCGTTTGGTGGAGCGCGGGGGAATACCAAGGATCGGGAACCGCAGAGGGCCAGCGCCGATGAAACGAGTCGGTCTCGCCGCGATCGGCGGTGCGTCGGGCCAACGAGGCGCCTTCATGGTGAATGAACGTCGCATAGGGGGTCCACGCTACGCGTGCTCCGGCGCGCCAGGCGCGAAGACAGAAGTCGACGTCGTTGTAATCGCGCGCGAATTCCTCGTCGAAGCCCTCCAGGTCATCGAAGACTGCGGCATCGACCAGCATGGCCGCGGCCGTGACCGCTGCGTAGTTTCGTGGAGTCAGAGTCGAGCCGAAGTAGCCTCGCTCACCCGCTGCTGCGCCGATGAACGCATGCGTGGGGCCTGAGGGCAACACCACCATGCCGACATGCTGCAGCCGGCTATCGGGATACACCAAGGTGGCTCCGATGACACCCACTCCGGGGATTGCGGTGAGCTCCAGCATCCGCTCGAGGGATTCAGCGGTGGCGACCTCTGTGTCGTCGTTCAGCAGCAGCAGCCAGGGTCGACTTGTTTGTCTGCGACCCACGTTGATCACGCGCGAGAAGTTGAAGGGACCCGGCGGCGCCAGCACCTGCTGCTGAACGCCGGCGATGGGTTCGAGTTCCCCGGTCATCACGACCACGATCTCCAAGTCGGACCCACCGTTGGCTTGGCGAAGAGAATGCACAGCACGATCGACTAATCGTTCGCCATCCGCAGCACGAGTGCCGGCTGTTGGGATGATCACGCAGACATCGGCCAGCGAGATGGCTGGTTGTGGATGGACTTCGTTCAACCCGGCGATGGGGCCGGGTTGCACGTTCCCGCCGATGCCGGTTCGCTGAAGATGGGCTCGTTGAGCGCGCGCGGTGGCCTGCTGCGCCCACGGCTTAGCCTCGATCGATTCCGCGGTGCTCTGCGCCCACGCCCGCCAGTGGTAGAGCGGTAGGGGAATATGCAGCACATCGTCGGCTGCCCACTCCGCGCTCAAGCGAAGCGCGAGATCGAAGTCCTGGGCGCCGTCCATGGAACTGTCGAATCCCCCTACGCGGCGGACATCATCGGTGCGAAATACCGTGAAATGGCACAGATACATCTGAGTCAGCAGCAGTTCCGGTGAATAGTCCGGCTTGCAGTACAACTCGAAGTGCCGACCCGAGGCGTCGATCTTGTCCTCGTCGGAATACACCACAGCCGGGGGCGTGGACGCTTCGGCGATCCGTGCTGAGAATGCCTCGACTGCAGTCCGGTTCAGTTGATCGTCGTGGTCGAGCCAACCGAAGTACTCGTATCGGACATGCTCAAGAGCCCGGTTCTGAGCTGCACTGATGCCGCCGTTCTCGGACCGGACAACACGGACCCGGTCATCGTCGGCCATGCGACTGGTTAGCTCATCAAGAAAGTCACTCACTGCAGAGTCGGTGGAGCCGTCATCGCTGACGATGAGTTGCCAGTTCCTAGCGGTCTGTCCCAGAACGCTTTCCACGCACTCGCGCAGGAATGAAATCGGCGGGTTGAACACCGGGATGATCACTGAGATCGGGATCTTGTTGCCGATTGAGCCGGGTGCCGACTGCTGAGAATTTTTCAACCACGCGCGGTACTCACGACCGTTGCGCCGGGCCCACCAACGCCGGGCCGCGTAACGCCGGATCCGTCCCAAGCGCCGTTTGGCGCGGATGACCGGGTGGGTTTCCGGCAGCGGCGGATCGGGAATCACGGATCGACTCGATAGCTGGCCTGCAAATCGATGAACCCCTGACCCATCTCGCCGCGCTGGCTACGGATCGCGAACTCCACGGCATCGGCCCATGAATCGACTAAGCGGGCGCCGGTGTGGTCGAAGACATCGACGTGCATGATGTAGCGACCAGGAAGCAACGGGTTATCGGTGAGACCCATCTCGACTGTGTGCCGCCCTTCTAGCCAGCCAAGATCGACACCTAGCCGGTGATTGCCGACCATGGCGACCAGCGGGCCGGTTTCGTGCTGGAAACTGATACGCACGTTCGGTCCGAGGAAGCGTTCTTTGACATCAAGCGCCAACCTCACGTAGAACGTCTGCCCGGTCTCGGCGTGATCCAGGGCCGTGCCTTGCTCATCGGTGATCTGGACGGACATGATCTCGATGGGCCGGGCATCCGCGCCGTCTGGCTGCGTGGCGCTCTCCTCTCGCTCGGCAACCAAACGGGGTCGGTGCAAGGACTCTTCGGTGTTGACGTGGGTGAGATAGGAGGAAATCACCTTGCTGGCCTGTCCGGTGGCTTGCAGCTCCCCGTGATCTAGCCACGCCACCTCATCACAGAGCGATTCGATCTGGCCGAGTCCGTGGCTGACCAACACGATGGTGGTGCCCCGCTTTCGCAGGTAGGAAAGGTGATCGAAGCACTTACGCTGGAACTCCTCATCCCCAACCGCGAGCACTTCATCGACCAAGAGAACGTCCGGGTCGAGATGCACCGCCACCGAAAAGCCCAACCGAACCGTCATTCCCGAGGAATAGTGCTTGACCGGATCGTCGATGAATTCCCGGAGCCCGGCAAACTCGATGATTCGTTCCATCGTCTGGTTGATCTCCGATTTGGACAGACCCAGGATGGAACCGTTCAAGCGGATGTTCTCCCGACCGGTCATTTCCGGGTGGAAACCGGCACCCAGTTCGATCAGCGCGGAGAGTCGTCCGTCAATGGATACCGAGCCGCTCGTGGGTCGATAGATGCCGGCCATGATCTTCAGCAAGGTCGACTTGCCCGAACCGTTGTGACCGATAACCCCGAACATAGAACCGCGTGGAATATCCAGCGACACCCCGTTGAGTGCCCAAAACTCCTGCAGGTTGCGAGAACGCCCCCGCACCAAAGTCTCCTTCAGCGTGCTGCGGCGATCAAGGTGTCGCTTGAACTTCTTGCGCACATCACGAACCGAGATCGAGTAATCGCTCACAGGATCTCCCCCAGATCCTCGCTGTAGCGATTGAAGACTCGCAGTCCCAGATAGAAGACAACCGCACCAAAAGCCAGCAGCGCTGGCACGACCCACCACGGCGGGAACTCCAGCGAATACATGACCATGTGCATCGGTTCCACGAACCAGGTCATCGGGTTCGCAAGCACCACTCCGTACATCCACGGAACGGAGTCTTGAACCATGGCCAGCGGATACAAGATGGGGGTGAGGAAGTACAAGGCCCCGAGCACCACAGTCACGATGTACTGCACATCCCCGAAGTGCGCGTTCGCAATCGACAGCATCAATGCCACACCCTGGGCGAAGAGCACCACCGCAAGCAGGATGAACGGCATCAAGATCCACGACAGTCCCACATTGAGCAAGAAGATGAACATGCCCATCAGCACCAGAACTTCCAAACCTATTTGGAACAACTGCCCGATGGAGGAACCCAACAGTGGAGCCCACGCCGGGAAGCTGACTTTGCGCAGGAGATCGGCATTGCTGCGCAACTGGGCGATGTTCAGCGTGAGAATCCCGGAGAACGCATTCCAGGTCACCATGCCGGTGAACAAGAAGGCCGCGAAGCTGGTGCGGGCGGCATCACTGCCCAGAGGTGGCGCCTGGATGCGGAACACCAGGCTGAAGACCGCCGCGTACACCAGGAGGGATGCCAGCGGCTGCAGCAGCGACCACAGCCACCCCAAGGCACTCGAGCGATAACGCGTGCTGAAATCGCGCGCGGCGAAGGCCTGGACGAGAGCGCGATAGCGAACGAGGTCCGTCATCGCACCCCTTCCCTCGACGGCTGGCGGAAACCGGCGGTGAGATTACGCACCGCGGCCTTTCCATCGACGCAGTGGAGCGGTCACCCGCCATGACCGGGTGCCGTGGATGAAATCGAGTTCCTGCCGCAACGCACGCGCCGCCGCCTCGGCGGCGGCGAGTCGGGTGGTCAGATCACTGGCTTCCAAGATGACCAGCGACCGCACGCCCACGAAGCCCTCGACTGTGTCGGCGGCATCCGTCACACGGAAGGTGACCAGGGCCGATTCCCCCGCTTCCCCGGTTCCCAGCGGCAGTGTCAGAACGCTTCCTAGATGAACCTCGGTGAAGATCGGTCCGCCGGGTCCACTTGCCTCGATCTTCACAATCCCCGGCTGCGATCGAGTGGCAATCAGGGCCACCAGATCACCCGCAATGGGCCGGGTCAACCGCACTTCGAAGCGACGCCCGGGGTGCAATTCCAGCCCCCACGTTTGCGGGGATCCGAGTTGACCGAGAAGTACGCCGGCTGGAACAGGTTCGGGGTGGGGCTGAGCAAGCAAGGGGGAAACGTCGGAGTACATCAGGTGATCGGCGTACTGATCGGCGTAATCTGCGCTCGGTGGCTGCTGCGGCGCAGCGAAGGTGTACTCACGGCCCATCTGGAGGGTGGACATCGTCACGGGCACCTGCACCTCCCTCGCCTCCCGGCACTCGGCCAAGAGCGCATCGGCGACATCGTGCCAGGTCGGAGCATCGGCCTTTGGAAATGAGTCAGCCGCCGCGATCTCCTCCTCTTTGGCTCGAAGGGCCGTTTCGTTGAGTCCCCACGCTTCGATCGCCTCGAGCAATTCCGAACGATCGTCCGTGCGAACGTAGATCGCTCGGTCTCCCCCGGCTTCGCGGAGCGAGGAGTTATCGGCGGCGATGGTCACCTTGCCGAAGGCGAGTGCTTCGCTTACCGGAAGGCCCCATCCTTCGTATCGGGACGGGTAGAGCGTGAAGCGGGCATGACGGTAGAACGCGCCGAGTTGCTCATCGCTTACTCCACCGGACAGCAGCGAGACCTTGCCGTCCAGGCCCCGGGTATCCCGGTAGCCAGTCAGGAAATCCTCGCTATGCCAGCCCAGGCGACCGATGCACACCAGATCGGGGACCGATGCATGTCCGTGGCGATCGATGAGCTCCCGCCACACTTCAAGGGCAAGCAGGTGGTTCTTGCGGGCCTCGATGGTCCCTACCATCAGCGCATACGGGCGCGGCCACGGATCCGGTGCCTCGGCGAAATCGGTCGGATCAAGGCCCATCGGAAGGCCGATGCCGCGACCGCCCGGTGCCCGCGCGTTGCCGTCACGGCACCATGCTTCGAAGTCCGATCGACTGGCGTGCGAGATGGCCGGAACCCGGCTGGCGGTGTCGACGAGCAGACGCAGATACGCCTCGAAGAGGCGTCGGACCTCGCTGGTGTGTCCGGCCTCCAATACCGGGGTGAGGTCGTACAGCAAGTAGACGCAGCGCGCGCCACGAGCATGCAAGTCCCGCGCGGCCAACATCAACGCATCGTTGATCCACGCGGCACCGAGAAAGAGTGCGACGGTTTCCGCTTGTGGTTCGAACGGATCAGCACCGGTACAGCGGTCGAGAACCCGGGAGCTCGCCACGGCGAGCTGCTCGCGGCCGGACTCGGTATCGAGCGTCAACCGTTCGGTGAATAGTTCGCGCTGCTCGTCAGCGGTCAAGAGGACGAAAACTCCGCGAGCGCGGTCCAGCGCAATCGCGACGGCACCCTGCCGAGCCAGCGCCGGCATCGATTCGATGATGACCCGCTGGACTCCCGAGGGCGATTCCCGACGGGTCCAGAACTCCAAGACATCGGTGACGTCGACCACCACTGACGGTTCGGGCACTTGCCGAGTGTAGGAGGCGGCACGTCCCGCACCAGGGCCTCATACCTCGCTACGATGCGGAACGTTCGTTGAGGAGGTCGTATGTCCAAGGTTCGCTTCGCTGCAACCGCCGCCGGCGTTTTCGCCCTCGTGGCCGCAGCCGTACCGCCGGCCCTCGCGGCCACCCCGGCTTCGATCATCGGGACGCCGAACGGCATTACCGGGGTCCAGCAGACGATAGAGGTGCGCGCTCCACAGTTCGCCAACCAGACGGTTGCGGTGGTGGTCAATGCCGGATCGACGCCGGTCGGCGGGATCCCCATCGCCATCAACGGAGCTGGCTCCGGCAGCGCCGAATGGACACCACCCGGTGCCGGTAGCTGGTCTATCAGCGGTCAGGGTGCCTTCGCGAGTGCTACCGCTAGCAACTTCACCGTGGCCCCGGCGACCACCCGCACCACCCTCTACGCGGCTAACCAAGCGCAGATCAACACCCCGACCACCATGATCGCCAGCGTTCAGGCCTTGGCCGGAAACATCGCCCCCCAGGGCTCGGTCACCTTCACCACGGCCACCGGGACGGTGCTGCAGACGGTTGCTTTGACCCCGGGTGCCTCGGCAACGTCCACTGCGCGCTACGCCTGGACTCCCACCGGATCGGGCACCACCACCATCACCGCTACCTACAACCCGGCACTCGGTGTGGCGGGGCAACCGGACATGACAACATCGTCGAGCACGGACACTATTGAGTCGGTCGATAACAACCCGCTGGTCACCCTGCGGCTGCCGAGCACCTACACCGTGGGTGTACCTATCGATGTCAGCGCCGTGATCAACAACGTCGGCTTGCAGGGCACCGCCGCATTCGACACGAACGTGAACGGAACGGTGTACTCGGTTTCGGGATCTATCTCCCTGGCGAACGGCGTCGCGACCGCACCGTGGACTCCAACAATCAGCGGCAACCAGATCCTCACAGCGAGTTTCTCAGCGACCAACAGCAATGCCAGCGGCACCGCCAGCCAGCCCATCAACGTGAATCTCGCATTACCGAGCGATGCCATCACCGCAGGTCCCAGTGGCCAGGGGCCGTGGCCGAACACCCCGATACCGGTCCGCGTCAACCAGCGGATCGCGATCGCGACGACCACCTCCTCCGGCGCTCCGCTGACCTTCGAGGAGAGCGGTCCGTGCCTGATCAGCGGCACCACCGTGATCACCTCGCGTGAACCAGGGACCTGCACACTGACGCTTTCCTCTTCCGGCACCACCGAGTTCGCCGCTGCCAACAGGACCCTCACCTTCGAGATCACCAAGCCCCCGCGGCGTTCTCGGCGCTGATTCGGGCTCGGCCTACTCCCCGAGCAGAGCGAAGGCTCGGCGCGCGGTTCGAGGAACGGCCGTCGCCTTCAATGTGAGCCAGGCAGCCGGGGAATCCTGGCGGTTGGTCGTAAGCCCCGCGTGCTGACCGGTTGCTACCCGGTAGTCGATCACCCTGTGATCATCGATGTGCATTGCCCCGTGTTTGGTCGCTACCAACGACCACCAACGATCGTGCAACCACCCATCGGGCAACCGTCGATCGACGAAGAAATCCCGACGGATCGCGCTGGCCCCTCCGGTGGCGATGGAATGCCGTAATGCATAGAACAGGTTGCGCGAAGCCGCCGCGCTGTTCCAGTCCAACGGTACCGGGAAGATCGCACGCAAAGTGTCTGCTCGCTTCGCGCCGCTTTCGTCTATCAGTACTGCGTCCGCGGCGGTCATCAGCCAGCGCGGATCCTGCATGATCGACAGGTGCCGTTCCACGCGGGTGGGGTGCCAGATGTCATCGTGATCTCCCAACACCACCACATCGACCGCAGGTGTGGCTCTCAGCGCCTGCCGGAAATTGTGCGCGATACGCGTTGTCGCCTCAGCAGCCGCAGATGTCGAATAATGCACCGTGAATCCATGCTCGACCAGCAAGTCCACCGTGTTGCCGATCGGACGATCGACTACCGCCACCCGCGAATGGCTGGACACCGTCTGCGTTTCGATGCTGGCCAGGGTCTGGCCAAGGTGAGGTGCATGCGCGTGCGCCGTGAGCACGATGGCGCTCGTGGTCATTGTGCGACCCGCACAGCAAGGCGCTGGAACAGTTCCTCGTATTGGTCGGTCACCTGATCCCACTGGTAGACCGCGGCTACCCGTTCGCGTCCGGCCCGGGAGAATTCCTCGAGCTCCTCATCGATCTCTCCGGCAGCCACTTCATCGAGTAGGACGGTTAACGTCTCAGCGTCGGACCAAAAGAGTGCTCGATCGGCGGTGACCTCGCGGTTGAACTCCACATCGAATGCCAACACCGGGGCTCCGGCCCCCATGGCACGCAGTAGCGACGGATTCGTGCCACCCACCGAATGCCCGTGGATGTACGTGCGGGCATTCGCATACAACTGATCGAGCAGGCTTTGGTCGTAAACGGCACCGAGCAAGCGAATGCGCGGCTCGGTGGCGGCAATGTCACGGACCTTGTCCACGTACCACTTGCTGTAGGGGGCGTCTCCGACGATGACCAACGGCCTGGTTTCGTCGCTATGCACGTATCCGTGCACGGCCTCCAGGACATGGTTCTCCGGTTCGAACCGAGCAACGATGAGGTGGTAATCGCGTCGGATCAGATCGATTTGTGCAAGACGCTCGAATCCTGGATCGATCACGGGGGCGCCGTAGGGGATCACGTCGATGCGTCGGTTCAGTTCGCGCTCAACGTGATCGGCTACCGCCTGCGAATCGGCGATGACTGCCTCCCCGCGCGCGACCGCTGCTCGCTCGGCCCAGCGGTAATACCGCGATCCCATGCCGCGCCATTTGGCCCGTCGGGATTCCAAGCCATCGAGATGGATCACGGTCGGGATGCCGGCCCGCTTCAGCACCGGAAGAAAGGGGGCATTGGCTGCGTTCATCACCAGCGCTACATCGGGGTGCTCGTTACGCAGGGCGTGCACGGTGGTGATGGCCGTGTGACTCAATGTCTCGGTGGTCTTCGTGCGCAGCGCCGGTGCGTTGACCACCTGCATACCGCGGTACTCGGTAATTTCCTGTCCCCGGTTGCGGGCGTACACCGTCACGTGGTGTCCGCGATCGGCTAGCCGCCAACCGATCTCCTCGACCGCAGTCTCGAATCCTCCGTATTGCGCAGGGACGCCCCGGGTGCCCAGGATCGCGATGCGGAGAGGACTTTTCACAGGTGGAGCCTAGAGCGACCTTCGCAGGTCACAGCCCCAGCAGTTGGGCTTGCCGCTCGAAATTGGGGACCTCGCCCCGAACTTCGCTGAACGATCCGTTGGCCATCAACCTGCCCTGGTGCAGATAGGCCACTTGATCGCTGTGCCGAATGGTGGCCAGGCGGTGGGCGATGATCACGAGTGTCACCTCGCCGCTCATCGAACTGAAGGTGTCGGTGACGGCTGCCTCGGTGTCGGCATCCAACGCGCTCGTTGCCTCATCCATCACCAGCAGTCGCGGCCGGGTATACAGGGCGCGCGCGATTCCCAGCCGTTGCCGCTGCCCGCCGCTGAGCTTCACACCGTGCTCTCCCACCACCGTGTCCAGGCCCTCCCTGCTAGACAGCAGGAAGTCGGCAAGCCTGGCTCGCTCCAGGGCCTCCCACACGCGGTCATCGTGCGCCAAGTGTTCGGGCAGGCCCATCGCCACGTTCTCTCGAACGGAGCCGTTGATGATGGCGATGTCTTGAGGGATGTACGCCATGGCTCCTGGCCAGCGCAACACACTCTGGTTCGGCGGCTGACCACCAACCCGGGCTTCGCCGGCATCCGGGGTGATCACACCCAGGATCACATCGGCAAGGGTGGACTTCCCGGCGCCGTTCGACCCGACGAGCGCGAGCGAGCGGCCGGAAGGAACCTGCAGCGAGACCTCGTCCA
>Ga0102945_1000520_pt1 | contig 11719 bp, 7 predicted proteins | sample SalPonred_H2O_MG_FD_78207 | JGI IMG/M metagenome (GOLD analysis project Ga0102945, IMG submission 78207) | Salt pond water microbial communities from South San Francisco under conditions of wetland restoration - Salt Pond MetaG R2_restored_H2O_MG ...
TAAGGTCTTTTATATATTTTCATAAAAACGCTTGTTATATACATAATGATAATAATATTATTGTAATTAGCATTTCTAGTTTACAGTTTGTTAATAAAGATTATAAATCAATTTTTACAAACTTAATAAATAGAATACCTTGCACTTTATTCAGTTATTATAATGCCTCTTTTTATACCTATATAGAAAATTTAAGAGAAGTCATGACTTTGGAAAATGTATTTTGGACAAAATATTATTATTATATAGAACCTAAATACTTTTTAGAAACATTTTTAGATAAAGATATACATAGGTTTATTCCTTTTTTAATGAAAATTATATATGAAAATCATGAAATGTCAAAAGAAGAAATGAACTCATGCATAAGACAAACTAAAAAGGATAAAATAACTTCTTGGCTATCTAATAATAAGATATACTTTGATAAAAAATATAAATTACCTAGTAGTATAAAAACTACTTGGGACAAAGGTAAATTATATTCTATGTTAAGATATTCTGATAAAAGAACAATAACAGGAAGAATAAATTGTATAGATTCATTTAATATACAAACTTTATCTAAAGATGATAAATTAAGGAAGTCAATTGTATCTAGATATAAAAATGGTAAAATAGTTGTTTTTGATTATAAATCTTTTGAAACTAGACTTTCTATGTACATATCTAGAGACAGAGATTTTATAGAAGAGAATTTAAATTCAGATTTACATTTTAATACTGCAAAAAGAATATTTAATACAGACAATATTAGTGAAGAGCAAAGAGATGTAGGGAAAAACATAAACCACTCTATATTGTATGGAGCAGGAGATTCTTTAATAAAAGATATATTAAAAAAATCTAATATTAAAAAAATAGAAGAAGTATTATTATCAGTAAAAGAATATTTATCTCCAATTTTTGATATTTCTAATTATATTAACCAAGCCTATAAAGAAATAGGTTATATTATTAACCCTTTTGGAACTATTATAAAACCCAATAAATCATACGCAGCATTTAATAATTACATTCAATCAACAGCTGCAGATATAGTTGTTGATAAACTTTATGAAACAAAAGAATATATAAAAAATAAAGAAATAGAATTTATGTTCCAGGTTTACGATTCATTTATTTTTGATTTTTCTGAAAGTTCTTTATCTCATATGAATGAACTCATAAATATTTTATCAAAATATAATGATATGAACTTTGAAATAAAGACTTATATTGGAAATAATTATTGTGATTTAGTTGAATATAATAATTTTTCAACATAAAATTTATTCTTTTGAAAAATTATTAAAAAATAATTATGATTTTTATTGTTTTTTGCCCTCAAAAGTCATTTATTTGCTTAATAAATAAAAATAAATTTATATTTATATCAACACTTAATTAAATAAGTTGTTAAAACGGTCAATAAGGATTTTATCTGTTTAGACTGATAGTAAACTATAAAAAAGTAAAAAAATGAATGAGTATGATTATAGTTCTCAAAATCAGAATTTTGAGAATCAAAACGCAAACAACCAACCTCCTAATACAGGTATAAATGTAAATGATTTTTTAAATGAGGTTGAGCAAGAAAATCAATTTAAAAGCGATAGAGTAAAAGTAGATTTAAAAGAATTTACTTATAATCCTAAATCTTCAAACGTACCTCCTGAAGGTCATGAAATAAGAATAGTTCCTCCTCTTGTAGGTAAGGCGCATCAGAAAATAGATTTTCATTGGAATGTTGGGAGTTCCAAAATGATAGTATGTCCTTCACAATTTGGTAGACCATGTCCTGTTTGTGAACATTTAGACAGAGTTAAAAATAATCCAAATTCTACAGATTCTCAATTAGACCAAGCAAAAAAACAATCTGCTAGAACACGATATTTTTTACCTATTGTATTAAGAGGTAGAGAAAGTGAAGGTGTAAAATGGTGGGGATTTCCAAAAAGTGTTCTGAACGCAATAGCAGGATTTGTTAGAAACACTAAATATTATGGAGATATATCAGATATTTATAGTGGAAATGACATTACTTTAACTTTTCCTAATGGCTCTGATTATGCCAATATAATGCCTGCACCAATAAAAACTCCTTTAATGGTTGATGCTCAAGGAAATCCCGATAATGAAAAAATACAAATGCTGAGAGAATCTGTAAAAACTATAAATGAAGTTTTTATAGAATTGCCTCCTAATGCTATAAATAAAATATTAGAAAAATCAAATATAATTGCACCTAATAATTCAGAAAATAATTAATTAAAAATAGATATATGCCTAGAAAAAAACAAACAGAAGTAGAAATAGAATCAAAAGATTCTAACGTAAAAGAAGTTAAAATTAAAAGTAAGAAAAATTTTTCCTTAAATGATTATAAATCTAGTATAGACATAAAAGATATTGAATATAAAGAAGATGAATGGATTCCTCTAAGTAGAGCATATCAAGACACTACACAATTACCAGGAATACCCATGTATTCAGTTACTATGGTTTATGGACATCCTGATTCTGGTAAATCAACTTTAGCTTTAGAAGCTACAAGAGGAGCTATATCTTCTGATATTTTACCTATATTCATTAATACAGAAAAAAAATTCAACTGGAGTCATGCTATTGAAATGGGAATAAATCCAGAAGATGTTTTATATGTTGATTCTATAGAAGAGGTTGAAGATATAACAAAGTTTGTTCGTGATAGACTAAGAGACCAAAGAGAGGGTGTTTTACCGACTGATATTCTTTTTGTGATAGATTCGATAGGAAATGTAGTAAGTAAAGCTGAAAGAGCTGCTATTGAAAAAGAAGAAGATGGAGCCATTATGAAAACGGCAAAAGTTTTAACTCAACAAATTCACAGAGTTATTGAAAAACAAATATCAGCTACAAAAAGAGCCGATTTCCCTTACAGCGCATCTTTACTTATAGTTAATCATGCTTATGAAGGAACAAATGCAAATATGCTCATACCTTATGGTGGAAAAGGAATATCTAAAGCAGCAAGTCTTGTAATAAGAATGGGGGGTATAATTTCAAATTCAACAAAAGTTTACGCTACAAAAGAAGGTGTGAATGTTTCTTTTGCGATAAAAACAGCTATTGTAGTTGAGAAAAATCACATTACAAACATATCAATAAAAGATAAGATACTTTGTACGGCTCATGGTTTTGTGAAAAACACAACTGCAGACTTAAATAATTATAAAAAAGAATACAGACCTAGTTGGGAATTAAGGTATGATAAAGACTGGAATAAATATGATGGAGAATAAATGAAAACATTATTAATAGATGGTGAATGGAATTTAAAAAGAAACTTCATGAAGCGAAAAGACCTTTTTTCAAAAGGTCAGCATTGTGGAGGTTCTTTTGGTTTCATAGATAGCTTAAGGTCTGTTATAAACAAAACAATGCCAGACAGAGTTGTTGTTTTGTGGGATGGTGTAATGTCGGGAGCTTTTAGAAAAGAAATTTTCCCATTGTATAAAGGAGATAGAAAATCTTGGGAAGAAGAATCTTATTTTTTAACTTCTGAAGAAATAAATGAAGAGAAAGAAAGAAAGTATAGTATCTTAAATCAAAAAATAAAAGTAAAAAATTATTTAGAAGAATTATGCATACGTCAAGTTGAAGTTGAATATGTAGAAGCAGACGATTTGTTGGCTTCATATGTAAAAAAGAAACATAAAGACGAAGAAATAATAATTTTTAGTTCTGATAAAGATTTCATGCAATTAATAGGTGATAACGTGTCTTTGTTAAGACCATCAGATATGAAAATGATTACTATACATAATTTTAAAGAGATTTTTGGATATACTTATAAAAATGCCTTATTTGCAAAGTGTATAGAAGGAGATACTTCTGATAATATACCTGGTTTAAAGGGTGTTGGATTAAAAAAGATGAAAAATTATTTTCCTAGATTCTTTGAAGAAAAATACACTTTAGATGAATTGATAAAAGAAGCAGAAGAAAGGATATCAGAAAATCCTAAAAAACCTTTAAAAATATATCAAAAAATTATAGAAGGAAGAGAAGTTATTGAACTAAATAGAAAATTAATGAATCTAAAAAGTCCAATGCTTAATCAAAAAGCTATAGATGAGATTGAAGAAATTTTAGAGTGTCTAATAGTGATGCCTGATATAGATGAGAGCAGAGGTATAAATAATGTTATGAAAATGCTTGTTCAAGATGGTTATATAAACCATGTTTTTAATAAAGATTTATCGTTCTTTTTAAAGCCTTTTTCTGTGATAATTTCGAGAGAAAAAAACTATTCTAAAAAAGTTTTAGAAACATCAAAAAAATAACTTTTAAACAAAAAATATACTTTTGAAAGTCTCAAGAGGTATATTTTCAAAAAACAAAAATTTTTTGATTTTAAATTAAAAAATAAATTTTATTTATTAAAACATTTTAACATGGAACAAAAAGAACAAATAAATAATAATGAAATAGTAGTTAATTTAGAAGATTTAAATGACTCTTCTAGAAAGTCAGCTATGTCTGAAGTTTCATTTCAAACTAAATTAATAAAGATTTTTTTAGAAGATGATGAGTTCTTTCAACAAATTGAAGACATATTAATTTCTGGGTATTTTGATAATATACAACATAAGCTTTTATATACTCATATTAAAAATTATATTAAACAATATAATGTGACGCCTAATTATGAAACTTTAAAAAGTTTAATATCTTATAAGGAACAAAATTTACAGCAAGAGCAATTATTAGAACTAGTTGATATTATTTGTAATTTTAAACTTACAGACAAACAATATATTAAAGATATATCTTTAGATTTTTGTCGAAAACAGTCTTTGAAGAAAGGTTTAATAAAAGCCGCTAAAGCTTGGGAAATGGAAGATTATGATAACATATCTGTTATTATAAGCGATTCTTTAAAAATGGGACAACCCAAAAATAGTGGACATAATTACTTAGATGAGCTACAAAAAAGATTAGTAGTCGAAAAAAGAGAGCCAGTAAGCTCTATGGAAGGATTAGATACGATTATAGGAGGAGGTCTTTCAGGTGGAGAGTTAGGAATCTTATTAGCTCCTACTGGTGGCGGTAAATCAATGGGTCTTGTTAAATTTGCAAGTAATGCCATGCTTTCAGGCAAAAAAGTAATTTACTATAGTCTTGAAATGAAAGAAGAAAAAATAGGGCATAGATTTGATGCAGCATTAAATAATATACCTTTAAAATATGTAACAGAATATTCAGAAAAAATAAAAGAAACTTCTTTATTTCTTAAAAGCAAAGGAGCTGAGTTATTTATTAAAGAATTTCCAACAGGAACAGCTTCTGTAAACACTTTAAAATCTCATTTAACTTCATTAGAGAGAGATTTTGGAATAAAGCCTGATATTGTTTTCATAGATTATGCAGATATAATGAAATCAACATCTGAATATTCTGAAAGAAGATATAATTTGACTAGTATATATGAGTCTATAAGAGCTATGGCAATGGAAATGAATATTCCTATATGGACAGCAACTCAAGCTAATAGAGAGGCTATAAACTCGCCTAAATTTGATTTAAAAGTAATAAGCGAAAGCTTAGGTAAAGCACAAACTGCAGATGTTATATTAGGAATTGGAAGAACCGAAGAAGATAAAGCTGACAATAAAGCAAAAATGATGATATTAAAAAATAGAAATGGTGAAGATGGATTTAGTATAAATATGCATTTTGACACTTCTAATTTAGATATCAGAGTTTTACAACAAGTTTCCAATAATGTTGGATTAGAAAATTTAGTTGGATTAGATATAAATTCATTAACTAATTCTTAAATATTTTTTTAAAATAAAAAAATAAATTAAGTTTGTAAAAATAATAAACAAAATAATAAATAATAATATGAGTAATAGTAACGAAAAAAAACAATTAGAACCGATTTTAGAAGAAAATACTAATAGATTTGTAATATTTCCTATACAACATGACGATATATGGGAATATTATAAAAAAGCAGAAGCAAGTTTTTGGACTGCTGAAGAAATAGACTTACATCAAGACTTATCAGATTGGGAAAAGTTAAATGATAATGAAAAATTCTTCATCAAAAATGTGCTTGCTTTTTTTGCAGCTTCTGATGGTATTGTAAATGAAAATTTGGCTGAAAATTTTGTCAGCGAAGTTCAGTATGCAGAAGCAAAATTCTTCTATGGATTCCAAATTGCTATGGAAAACATACATTCAGAAACTTATTCTCTTTTAATAGATACTTATATCAAAAATAAAGAAGAAAAAAATAAACTTTTCAATGCATTAGACACCATGCCTTCAGTGAAAAAAAAGGCTGAATGGGCTTTGAAGTGGGTAGAAAGTGATAGTTTTGCAGAAAGGTTAATAGCATTTGCTGCTGTGGAAGGTATATTCTTTTCTGGTTCTTTCTGTTCCATATTTTGGTTAAAAAACAGAGGTTTGATGCCAGGATTAAGTTTTTCTAATGAATTAATATCTAGAGATGAAGGTCTTCATTGTGATTTTGCTGTTCATTTACATAACAACCATTTAATTAACAAAGTTTCAGAGGAAAGAATTGTAGAAATAATCAGTTCAGCTTTAGAGATTGAAAAAGAATTTATAACAAAATCTTTACCTGTTAGTTTAATTGGAATGAATTCTGATTTAATGCAACAATATTTAGAGTTTGTTACTGACAGTTTGCTAAAAGATTTAAAATGTAAGCCATTATTTAATGCTAAAAATCCTTTTGATTTTATGGCAAACATAGCTTTAGAGAATAAAACTAATTTTTTCGAAAAAAGAGTGGCTGATTACTCAAAATCAGGAGTAGGTTCTTCTAGTTTAGATAATTCAATATCATTTGATGGTGATGATGATGATTTTTAATAATTAAAACTAATAAACCTTAAAACATAAATTAACAAATTTCAATAAATAATATAAAAGATATAAAATGATAGTAAAAAAAAGAGATGGAAGTGAAGAAGTTGTAAAATTTGATAAAATTTCTTCAAGAATAAAAAAACAAACATATGGACTAAATTCAGATTATGTAGATTATCTAGAAATATCACAAAAAGTAATAATGGGTGTATATGATGGTATAACATCTAAAGAGTTGGATAATCTAGCTTCTGAAACAGCTGCGTCAATGACTAGAATACATCCAGACTATTCAATTTTAGCATCAAGGTTAGCAATTAGTGCTTTGAAAAAAGACACTAAAAAAAGTTTTAAAGAAACCGTTGATGATTTATATAACTACATTGACCCTAAGACTAACTTAAATGCAGGTATGATATCTGAAGAAGTTTATGAAGTCGTTCAAAAACACTCAAAGAAAATAGAATCTATGATAATTCATGATAGAGATTTTGATTTTGAATATTTTGGATTTAAAACATTAGAGAGAGCTTATTTATTGCGAATAAATGGAAATGTTGTAGAAACTCCTCAACATATGTACATGAGAGTTGCTATTGGAATTTGGGGCGATAATTTGAAGGAGGTTCAAAAAACTTATGATTTACTATCTCAAGGTTACTTTACTCATGCTACTCCTACTTTATTTAACGCAGGAACTAACAAACCTCAAATGTCTAGTTGTTTTTTGATAGACATAGACTCAGATTCAATTAGAGGTATTTATAAAACATTATCAGATTGTGCGTTAATATCTCAAACTGCTGGAGGTATAGGAATCAACATTCACAAAATTAGAAGCAAAGACTCTTATATTAAAGGTACAAATGGAATTTCTAATGGAATTGTTCCTATGCTAAAGGTTTTTAATGAAACTGCAAGATATGTAGACCAGGGTGGTGGTCGCAGAAAAGGTTCAATAGCTGTTTATTTAGAGCCTTGGCATGCTGATATAGAAGATTTTATTGATTTAAAAAAGAATCATGGTAAAGAAGAGATGAGGGCAAGAGATTTGTTTTTAGCACTTTGGACACCTGATTTATTTATGAAGAGAATTGAAGAAGATGGTAATTGGACGCTTTTTGACCCAATTAAAACACCAGGATTAATAGATGCTTATGATTCTGATGATGAAAAGAAATTTACAGAATTATATGAAAAATATGAATCTGAAGAAAAGGGTGAAAAAGTAGTTAAAGCAAGAGAACTTTGGGCAAAAATATTAGACAATCAAATTGAAACGGGAGTTCCTTATATACTTTTTAAAGATGCGGCTAACAAAAAGTCTAATCAAAAAAATTTAGGCACAATTAAATCTTCAAATTTGTGTACGGAAATTCTAGAATACACTGACGATAAAGAAACGGCAGTCTGTAATTTAGCATCTATTGCGTTGCCTAAATTTGTTGAAATTCCAAAAGGCAAAACAAAATCTAAGGACAAATCTTTAAGAAAGTTTAATTTTGAAGAATTGTATAATGTTGCGTATCAGACAACTGTTAACTTAAATCAAGTTATAAATAAAAACTTTTATCCAACGCCCGAAACTAAAAGGTCTAATATGAGACATAGACCTATCGGAATAGGAGTGCAAGGTTTGGCTGATTTGTTTGCTATATTAAATTATCCATTTGATTCAGATGAAGCAAAAAAATTAAATAAAGATGTTTTTGAAACCATTTATTTCGCTTCTATGACTGCATCAAATGATATGTCTAAAAACATATATAAAAAAGAGAATAAAAAACTTAAAGAAAAAGGTAAAGACGTAGATTTACCTCTAACTTTTGGAGCTTATGAAACATTTGTTGGCTCTCCTTTATCTGAAGGTAAATTTCAATTTGATTTATGGAACGTTAAGTCGGAAGAATTATCAGGTATGTGGGATTGGGAAAAATTAAGAAAATCAGTAATGAAATACGGAGTTCAAAATTCTCTCCTATTAGCACCAATGCCAACAGCTTCAACTGCACAAATATTAGGAAACAATGAATGTTTTGAGCCTTTTACTTCTAATATTTATAGAAGAAATGTATTATCAGGAGAATTTGTTTTGGTTAATAAACATTTAGTATTAGATTTAATAGAGTTAGGATTATGGAATGACGATATTAGAATACAAATGATAAAAAATAATGGTTCTATTCAAAACATACCAGAGATACCAACTTCTCTAAAAGAAATATATAAAACAGCTTGGGAGATTAAACTTTCTAATATGATAGATATGTCGGCAGATAGAGGTATTTTCATTTGTCAATCACAGTCTTTTAATTTATTTATGAGAGATGCCAATGTTGCAAAGTTAAACAAAGCATTATTCTATGGTTGGAAAAAAGGATTGAAAACAGGAATGTATTATTTAAGAAGTAATGCAAAAGCAGAAGCTAAAAAATCTCTAGGTGAAAATGTGAACACTTTAGAAAAAGAAGAGGTTATTAATCAGATACCTCAAATAGAAAAAGTAGAGCTGAATACAGAAGTTGTAAAACAAGATATAAATTCAACTGAAAATAATAAATCTCTCACAAATTTTTCAAAAGAAATATCAAAAGAAGAAAGTGAAGCGCTATCTAATTTGAGTTGTTCTCTAGATGACCCAGACTGCTTATCATGCGGTGCGTAACTTAAAGACCATAACTTAATCTTTATTTAATTTATGGTCTTTAAAATTCCATACTATTTATAATAAAATATAAAAGTATGGAATTTTTTGTTTATATATATTTAGACTCAAGAAAAAAAGGAGAATATGTTTTTTAAAATATAACTATGAACTATCAGCCTTTCTTTTGGGTTTTATCGTAAAAAATTAGATTCAAAAATGCCAAAGTCACTAGAAGGAGTATTTAAAAGATATATTTGGGAAGGCTGAGATAAATATAGAGAGGTTTATTTTTTTTTCTACATATTTATTTTAAATAGTTTTTAACATAAAAAAATGGACAAAAATAAAATTAAAAAAATTATCAGAGACCTTATAAGCGAGGAGTATAAAAAACTGAAAAAAGAAAACGAAACAGCAACTCCAGATGTTAAGCCTGATACCGATACTGAAACTGATAAAGGAAGAAAAAAAAGAAAAGGAATTCCCAACAGAAATCCCAATCCTAAAGTTAAACCAAATCCTAAAGCAAAATTAAACAAAGAAGAATTAGATGAAGAAAAATCAGATTCTAACATACCGAATAAAAAACCTAAAGCTTATGTTAAAGAAAGTAAAAGCTTAGACTCTAAATTAACATTAGAAAGAAAAACAAAAAAAACAGAAGAATATAACAAATATAGAAGGTTTGTTAATGAAGCTCCTATGAGACCTGATGATGAAGCTTCTGCTAATAGATATTTAAACCCAGATATAAAGTCTGGATTATCTGGTGAAGATGATGCGCAAAATACACCTTTTAAAGGTATAGAAATATTTCAAAAAGGAGAACCAGATTTTAAAACAATATCTAAATTAGGAACTGAAGAATTTAATGAAGTTTTGAGAAATGCTCAAGAGGCAGGTATAATAAGTGGAATGAACCAAATGAATATTTTTGGTCTTATAAACAATTTAGAACAAAGGTATAAAGACCAACTTGAAAATTTAGCATTAGATATAGTTCAAAAAACATTTGGAATAGAAGATAGAATAATGCAAAAAATAGAGGCAGAACTTAAACCTTTAAACTCTGGTCCAATTGATATGGATGATGATTCATCAGGAGATGATTTAGAAGATGTGTTGCAAGATGTAATAGATGAATATACAGAAGAAGAAAAAAGAACTATAAAAAAACATATAGATAAAAGATTTATTCAGAATGCTCTTTCTATGGGAGCAGGATATAGAAGTCATAAAACTATTAAAGATTTTAAGACTGAATTAGATGCTATAAACCCTGAATTATATCCTTTATATATGGAGCTTATGCCTAATGTTGAATTGATGACATGGTCTATCAGTCCTAATAACATGGGTATTAGACAGAATGTAGGAGCTTCAGAATTGAAATTTGGAGAGCCTGAGCAAAACGATGAAGATAATGAAGAAGAAAATGAAGATGCAGAAATAAGACCTGTTGAGGGCGCAAAATCAGTATCTTATTTATTTCCAATATTACTTCACGAAATAGCTAAGTCATTTTTGGAATATATTTTTGCATATAGTTTAGAGAATATACCTCAGAAAATGAGAAAAGCAGTGCTAGATAGAACTGATTCATACCAAGAAGAACATTGGATGAAATTGATAGGTCCAAGACTATGGAAATATTTACATGATGCTATAGACTATATAGTGCAAGAAAGAGATGCTGACTACACAATAGTATCAACTTTATTATATGAATTAAACATGCTTGAACCTGATGAATTCTTATCTTTAATAGATGATGTGCTACATGATGGACCTAGAGCAATAGATACTTTAAAATCTATGCTAGATGAATTAGAAGAGGAAATTGAAGATTGGGAAGAAGAAAATCCTGGAGAAACTCCTAATCCTGAAGATGTTGTAGATGGTACTGATAACTCTAAAGAAATAGCTCAAGCAATTAATGATGAAATGGATAATTTATTAAGAGGACTAGAAGATGAAAAACCTAATATAGACAAAGACCTGTCAGATATGGATATAAATGAATTAAACACAGCATTAGAGAATGCTTTGGAATCTGAAGATTACGAGATGGCTACTCAAATAAGAGATGAGATAAATAAAAGGATTTAATGTTTACTTTTTGTTTATTTTATTTATTTTAAACAAAAAAAACAACATGAAAAAACAAAAAAATACTCAAGCATCCAAAGAGAGAGCAAGAAAAAA
>Ga0102945_1000521_pt1 | contig 11713 bp, 25 predicted proteins | sample SalPonred_H2O_MG_FD_78207 | JGI IMG/M metagenome (GOLD analysis project Ga0102945, IMG submission 78207) | Salt pond water microbial communities from South San Francisco under conditions of wetland restoration - Salt Pond MetaG R2_restored_H2O_MG ...
CATAAGTCATTGTTCTATAAGCTCTATTAGACCCCGCGACACAGTTCGAACAAATCACCATAAACAACAATAGCTTAGTGTGTGAACTTGAACTCCAACAATATCAATAGCTTACTAGAAGTATATAATAGATCACTCTAACAGTACACACTAAGCTATTGTTCTTACTACACTACAGTACGCTAGTGTGAGGCTGGATGAACTATACACTGTAAGCTATTGATTTATATAGTAGAGTTGAACACTATACACTAGTAGAGGTATAACCAGATATAACTAGATAGAACCTGGTAGTGTACGGTATACTAGAGGCATGGTTGAGGATTCTGACATAAGTCATTGATCTTTAAGGAGAATTTCTACCATTCTCCTAGTGTGCAGCACAGTGTGTAGCATAGTGTAGTAGTGTGTGAAAAACTAGGCCTATAGCAGCGGGGCCTTTGCGTGAACTAGACTGCATAAGTCATTGTTTTCTAAGGTGAAACCACCATTTACGGATGGTTTTAGGGCCCTGCAAGGGGCCGTAAATGGTGGTCCACTGTACAGAAACGGTTCAGAAATGTACTCTAACCTGTTGATCTATATGCAAAAAAAATTTTCTTGACCGTGGTGACGAGAGGCATAGTTCAAATACTTTTCACTCTCTTGTCACTCTGCTCTCACTCTATCACACACTAGCTCTATACACTGTCTCTCACCACTACACTACGCAGACCTATGCTCCTTTACATGCTAGCAGCGGGGCCTATACAGTTGTGTATAGTGTAGTTTGAATGGTTGCTCTAGTGTGTGAGACCTATAGTGTATGAGTGGTTCATAGCAGCGGGGCCTATGCTACTAGTAGTATAACACATGCTACTAGTGTTTGGAACACTAATATAGCTAGTTTAGATCTAAGTGCTCTAGTCTTAGTCATTACTAGTGTATGATTCTATTGTTAGTTCGAGATCAGGATAGTCTAGTTTAAGAAGCTCAAATACGTGTTGTGCTTGCACTAGTGTGGGGATTCTGTTTGCGAGGATTTCTCTTGTGTCTGAGATTCTGTAGTAGGTTTGTTTAGCTGTGTCCATTTCACGAGGTCTCCCAGTTCAGTACAATCATCACACGGATCATCAGTGTAGTGTTGTTCTTGTGCCATCATGTATTTAAACTGGGAGAGTTTGCAGTTAAGTATGCGTTTTAACCGCGGACGCTTCGCGCTTATTCGGCATACTCTGCTGTGTCGATGTCACGTACATCTGCGTATGCTACTACAAAAGTTCTCTTGAGAGTGGTGTCAAACACTTCCAGCAGTTCTTGTTCGGTGTCGCGTGTTTGGATAACACCAAAGCCTTCCCAATCACCTGTGCGTTTGATGGGGAGGTCTGCTAGGCTGTACAAGCCACCTGGACGATCGTATTCATCAAGTGGGATGTTGTGTAGTGTGTAGTAGCAGGCATATGAGTTGCCGGGCACGATATCATGTGGTGTCATCAGTTTCTCCAGTCTGTGAGTGCGGACTCTGCACGTTCTAGTGTGCTGGGATCTGTTGCTACAGCAATCTCACCAGCAGTGTAGTTGATCCACGCTTTGAGTTCTTGAGGCACTGAGGGTGCTACTGCACACACTAATATACCCAGAGCCATGCCGATTAGGATCCTCATGTTAGATCTCCTTGCTCAGTGTTGGTTCACGACGACCCAAGTTGTCCACTTCGGGGATTTTGATCTTGCTGATGTCCCCGATGGTGGGTTCCTTGCGCCATGATAGATCCTCGGGTTCACTGGGAAACAGCCGTGCTATGCCCACTCCAATCACACAGCCTAAACCTGCTGTACTGGCTAGAAAGCCAATTGCCATTATATCACTCCAGTTCATTTTTAATCGTCTCCAGTAGTTGTTGTGCATCAGGATAGCTGTCCATGGTCGCCACAATCAAATCAATTGTGTCCAACAGATCCAGCTCACGTTCTACCGCACTATCTAGCGTGTAGTAGGGGTTCATTGAAGGGTTTTGTTGTGTGAAGTGATACTCAACACTCCACGGCTTTTTAGGGTCTAGCGCCATTGTATGATCTCCTTGTTGTGATTGCGATAAGCATACATAACTCGTGCGTTATAAGTGTCTTCGTCAAACGCCAAGTTGTTGAGTATGCGGGTCCAAAGCTCACGTGTGCGAGTGGGTAGGTTGGGATTGCTCAGGAGTCGTTCTATCGACTCCATTCGCGCATACTGTCGATCGATGTCGTACGGTCCCATCACTTGCGGCTCACGTTTTGCTTGTACATGCTTTTCAACAGCCAACGATGCTGTCGAAAGTAATAGTTGCTGTCGTACTCGACAGCTTGTCCTGTCCATGCGAGGATTTCATCTCTGTGTTCGAACCATTTTTCTTGACAGAACTGTCTAAACGCACTTACATCAGTTGTGTTCAACATATCTTGCTCCTACTGTAGTGTAGTTATGCCGTGATGTGTTTGCAGTTTTGCCACAATGGCATCATACAACACATCCTCAACAGCCGCCAACTCGTCGTCTGACACAGCAGATACATCTTCTGTTTCCATAGCTGTGTGGATACGCTGCCAGTCCTTTTGTGTAAGAGTTTGGCGCAAAGGATGGATGGCTTGTTTAGGATTCACTGTTGGCATGTGCAAACTCCTCTTCGAAGTCGCTCACAGCTTCTTCGTATTTGAGAATTTTTTCTTGGAAGTCAATGAAGCAGATATCGCCCATTGCGTAGAGCTTTTGTAGCTCGTGAAGATCGTCGATGATTTCAAGAATGTCTGTCATTGTGTTTGCCTCGTTTTGTTAGCCTATGTATAAAGTATATGATCTGTTTGCCAGCGTGTCAACCACTATCGCAGTCTGTGGGTACAACTGTCCCAGTTGGCACGATTTGATTCTGCCCAGCAGTCTCTGCCTTCTTGTGCAAAGCGGGTAGCATCACCCTCTGCGAATGGATAGAACTCCCAAGTTTCTCCTGCTTGGAAACAGGTATGACCCTGACCACAATATTTGTAAGGACCCACGTCAAAAGTACGCTGTAGATTTTGACTGCTTAGAGTATTACAACCTGCAAGAGCTAGTGTCATTGCTAGTGGAGCTATATATTTCATGTGTGCCTCTTGTTTGCCTTATAATACAATTATACAACCTTATTGAGTTTTGTCAACTAAATATTTTCATCAACAGAGGAGACTCCCCATGACATTAAGAAATATTAACCTAAACCTAGAACTAGGACAAGAAATCCTAGTGGGCCCAAACAATGATCGTGCGAAGATAACAAAGATCGAATTCCATGAGAAGTCAGGAGAAGTCACTCTCAATACCACGCGAGGACCAAGAAAGGCCTTTACGTTTCGTTTGTGTGAATCAAAAGAAGCAGAGTTTGCTAACCCAGCTGACAAATATCGTTAAGGTGTGCATGCTCTGCTAAATACTAGCATGAGAATAGATGAAGTCCTAACCGATGAAGAAGATCTACTAGACTGGCAAGCCTCTAGAAGTCTTTGCAAAAGTTCAAAACCCAACTCGGCATTGGGTGCAAGCGCCTTGGCTAGTTGTAAAAGTCAAGGCTATAGACGCCGTGAAGGAAACAAGAGCCACAAGTTGGGCAAGACCAAAGACAGCCGTGTAAAAGTAGGCGGCAAGAAGATCAAAGGCAAAAAGTATGGAGGTCCTTTACCGGATTGGTCATGAGATACAGTGAAATTAAAATAGTAGAAACAAAAATCGATGAAGTTCCTGATGATGGATCAAGAGCAGGACAAGAACCAAATCTTCCTGTAAAATCCTCTAACATCGAAGCAGGACCTCCATATCCCAAAGAAGATATGGACACTGTACGTCAAATGCAAACCAAGCTAGAAGAACTCGGATATAACGTAGGACACACAGGAGTAGACGGCAAGTACGGTACTAGAACAACAAGAGCAGTAAGAGCTTTTAAAAAGGACTTTGATATAACAAGTCCTGCTAATACAATGAGCGATCAAGAACTTGCAACTCTAAATAGTGCTGAACCTAAAGAACAGCCAACGTCAACAGGCAACGAAGGACACCATTACACAAGTCGTACAAGCGGTTCAGATACCTTAGATGATACTAACTTTGCAACAGGCGAGGGCACAGGTCGTGTTAGAATGTCCAATCAAGGTGCTACCCGTGATCAAGCATTACAACCAAGCCTAATGACTATCCTAAATAAAGCCGCAGAAGCAGCTGGGGTAGATGTAGTTGTATTCAGCGGAGGCCAAGATCAAAAAGGAACTCCGGGTGCAAAGCGCACAGGTAGTGTTAGACATGATAAAGGCAGAGCCGCAGACATTTGGATTTATTCCAAAGGTAAGAGACTGCGAACAGACAGAGAAGATCCTATTGTAGCTAACTTTATTGCCCAGGCCGTAGCCGCAGGGGCTAAAGGTATAGGCGCTGGCCCAGGATATATGGGTGGTGTAGGTATACACGTTGATATCCTAGGTGATCGAGCAGGCGCCAATTATTGGGGTGATGATGGAAGAACAGCAAATACTCCTGATTATGTGATAGCAGCTTATCGTGCAGGAGCTTCTGGTACTGGAATAGCCTAAATGAGCCGTATTGGTAAAATACTAATTGCCAACCCTGTGATGACAGGTGATAATCCGTTTGCAAAAACTGTCATTTATATCTATGCAGACGATCCTGTACAAGGAACTGTAGGTGTAATCCTAAACAAGCCTAGCGAAACCACAGTTCAAGAACTATTCTATGATCATAAAGCAACTTACCCAAGTAGTTCGCCTATAGTGCATGTTGGGGGTCCTGTAAATACAACTGCCATTGTGCTTTTACACACCGATGATTGGAACAGTCAAAACACTGCACTAGCAGGAAATAACTTATTAATTAGCAGTGACAAATTGATGTTCGTAAAAATGGCTCAAGGAAACGAACCGATCTATTGGCGCATGATCATAGGGTTGAGCAGTTGGTCACCTGATCAATTAGATATGGAGATAAGAGGACAATTTCCTTACAATAAGTCGCATCAATGGTTGACAGCTGACCCAACTGAAGATATTATCTTTGGATATGATGGAGAAGAACAATGGAACAAAGCACTAGAGTTATACAGTCATCAAACGATCGATCAGTGGTTTTGAAAAAATTAAAAAAAGAGCAAGAACAGTACGGTGAAGGTTCGAGTCATTGGACTTTACTTGAAGAGCAGATAAATCAAATCATCGCACAGAACTATTTAGAATACGTAAATAGATAGCAAACGGAGAAAAGCAATGAAATGGCTAACAGCAGCATTTCTGTGCGTGTTGGCTGTTCCAGCACTTGCGCAGGATCTAGACGAAATAGTAAGATTACCAACAGCTTTATTATGTGGTCCGCAGAGCGATGCTACAGAACAAAGAATACTAGAAGAGTACGGAGAACTGCTCTTCTTACAGGGTGACGGTGATGTTATGAGTCCTGACATTAATCTTAGTTATCAAGGCAAAGTTAGATTCTTTTTGGATCCTGAAGATTACAGCTACAGCGTATTTTTAGATCTAGGAGATCAGTTTACATGTCTAGTAGTGACAGGCGAACAAATTACACCCGCAGGCGTTGGTAATGGCATATGATTTGGGTTTTAGTAGCGATAAAAATAGCAACTACAACCCAGGTTGATGCATACGAGATAGGAAGATTTGACAGCATGATAAACTGTTTTTACATGAGACAAGAAGTTCTTGTGAGCCTAGAAGCGTACAACGGAATACCTCCGATTAATACACAGTATATCTGTGTACCAACTAATACTAAATAGTTAAGTAAGAGGATCACAAAATGGCAGATTGCTTAGTTCTAAATGCCGACGGACAACCTGTTAGCCTATTACCGCCCAGCACTATTCAGTGGAAAGAGGCAGTGACTTATCTATATCTTGACAAAGCAAATGTTTTAGAATGGTACGATGATTGGATAGTTCGAAGTAGCAGTTGGGAGACTCGGGTGCCTGCTGTTATCATGCTTAAAGAAATGTATCGGCGGAAGCGTAATCCAAGATTCTCCAAATACAATGTTTACCTCCGCGATATGTTCACCTGCCAATACTGCTACAACCCTTTTCCAAAATCACAACTAACTGTAGACCATGTGCTTCCGATAAGCAAGGGTGGTAAGACATCGTGGGAAAACATTGTGGCAGCGTGTGGACCATGCAACAGTCGCAAAGGCAACAGTCTTACACCCAAACCCAAAAGAATGCCGTATCGTCCTGACTACTACGAGCTTGCAAACAATCGCAAGAAACTTGAGTTTGAAATAAGGCACCCTAGTTGGCGTATGTGGCTTACTTAAACCAGCCTATCTTTCTACCATGAGCTTTGCGTTCGTTGTATTCTTTTAGAGAACCTGGGAATCTCCATGCCCAGATTGCAACAAGCAACATAAAGCCACCGCTCCACATCACAGCTTTGATGTTCTCAGTCGTTAACCAAAGGAAGGCGAGCGATGATGCCATTACTAACACCATTGCATACTTACCCTTGGTAGGGAACACCTGCTTCTGTGTCCAGTTGGTTAGGAACTCTCCGAACCACGGGTGGTTGTATAGCCAGTCATGCATACGCTTTGAACTCTTTGCAAATGCCCATGCAGCAATTACTAGGAAGATACTGAATGGTATGCCTGGTACTACTAATCCTACGTAGGCCATGCCTACACAGAAAAAGCCTAAGGCCATGTACAAATATTTTTTAATCATTGAATACTCTTTCTAATGCGTCTACAAGGTCACTTATCATTGCATCTGTATGAAATGGTGTAGGTGCTATTCGTAAGCGCTCTTGCCCTTCAGCGACTGTTGGGTAGTTAATTGGTTGTATGTAAATCCCGTAATCGTTTAGTAGAGTGTCGCTCATTGCTTTACACTTGAATGCATCTCTAACCATTACAGGCACGATATGCGTACATGCCGCATCGTGTATTTCCATGCCTCTGTCACGCAACATGTGTGACAGTGTTTCAGCACGTTCTTGATGTTGTATCCTAAGCTCAGGATGATCCTTAAGATACTTTACACTAGCAAGAGCACCTGCACACAGTACAGGACTCATGCTTGTTGTAAAAATAAACCCTGATGCCACTGAGCGGATAGCATCTATGACGACAGCATCCCCTGCTATATATCCGCCAGTGACACCAAAGGCTTTGCCTAACGTTCCGTTGATTATATCAACACGGTCTTCCCCTATGTGTTCGCAATAACCTGCGCCGGTATTCCCATACAGGCCCACAGCATGTACTTCATCTATGTAGGTCATCGCACCGTAACGATCGGCTAAGTCGCAAATCTCTCGAATAGGGCCGACATCACCATCCATACTATATACAGATTCAAATACGATACATGGTGTACCGCCTTCCTTGGCTACTTCGGTTAATTTATTCTCAAGATCGCTCAAGTCATTGTGCTGCCATATCTTCTTAGCAGCACCACTGTGTTTTATACCCTGAATAAGACTGGCGTGATTCATACTATCACTTAGAAACACAATGTTGGGAATGATTTGTTTGAGAGCAATAAGTGTCCACTCATTTGCGACATACGCTGAACTGAAGAGTAGCGACATCGTCTTGCTATGCAAGGACGCTAGTTCATGTTCTAACGCTACATGGTAATGGCTTGTACCTCCGATGTTTCTGGTACCACCGCTCCCAGCACCTGTCTGGTTAAGCGCGGTTTGCATTGCATCAACCACTACCTTGTTCTGTCCCATTCCAAGATAATCGTTGCTACACCAATTTACAATTTCTTTGATCGCATATTTACTGTACCAAATAGCCTTAGGAAACTTTCCGCGCTCACGAAGTATATCATTGAACACACGGTACTTGCCTTCCTGTTTCAGCTGTTCGATTATATCTTCGAATGGTTTCTTGTTTATCATATATGTATTTAAACTAAATACGACACAGGAGTTTGTAATGCGAGCAACAGATATTATAAGAGGTGTGCTTGATTTAATAGATCAAGTGGATAAAACAGAAGGCGAAGCACCTTCAGCAACTATAGAGATTGAACCAGAGCAAGGTGAGCCTGAAGCAAGTCGTTTCAAGCAGATATTTGCAATGTTGAGCAATCCTAGTCATGGACCATTAGGTAATAGCCCTAATGAAGTGGTTGCAGACATTGATAGTGTGACCGATCATGCAGGCGGCGGCGCGAACGGTCCAAAGCATGTAGATGATATAAGAACAGCGCATCCAAGACAGTACGGGAATAACTAATGGCAAATATAACTGTAGAGTTTAAGGGGTTAACAGCAATACTAGGGGAAGTCACCGTCGACGATACCTTAACACTGGGTGCGTTGATTGAAGCTATTGCTACTGAAGAAGGCTTGCCTACAGACTATTATGCTATTAGTGTTGAAGGCAATCCTAGTGTGAACGACACAGTTTACGACGATAGCACTGTGACTATAGGCGGTAGTCATCCTACAGGTGCAGGCATAACAGCAGATACTAGAATTATTTGCACGCCTAGGCAGCAAGGTACAAAGGAACGCAGACAGATTCAAAAGCTAGAAATTGCTCAGAAAAAACGCACAGGCGGACTAGCAGGTGATAGCACCCAAGGTGATTACTATAGACAACTCAATACTTACGACAGAGATCGACTTCCTACAAAATATACAGGCAATGATGTCACAGATAATGCTAATGTAGGAGGTCTCCAGCAAGGGAGACCCTGGACCTAATGCCTAATCTAAATCCCAACTCAACCAACTACGTTCACAGCCACGAACCTAACACCAACGACTTGGTGCAGGCAATGACCTACGATCCGTATGGTTATCCTGTTATACGCATAGACGACACCACTAAACAGCACACATCAAAGAACCGTGTTAAGGTCAGCACATACGAAATCACAGACTTTGGAAACTTTACATATTCAAAAGACCCGGACATTTGGGATGAAGTCACAACAGGAACAGCCTCAGCCACACACGATGAATATCTAGGCAAGGTCAAACTGGAAGTGGGCGGGGACGCTGGCGATGAAGTTATAAGACAGACTCGTCGTGTTCAGAGATACATTCCAGGCAGACAGAGCGAAGTGGCAATGACCGTGAGATTTGGAACACCCACCACAGGCATACGCAGACGCTTTGGTATATTTGACGCACTCAACGGAGCATACTTTGAAGACGGCGGAGACGGCACTTACTATTGTGCCACACGCAGAAACACAGAGTCAGGCCCAGCGGATACCAGAATAGCCCGAGAAGACTGGAATGTGGATAAACTGGACGGCACAGGACCAAGTGGCATTGTGGCAGACCCTACAGCCACACAGCATATGATCATTGAATACGAATGGTATGGGGCTGGTATGGTGGAGTTCAAGTTTATTATCAACAACAATGCCTATCCTGTTCATCAGATACAAACAGGCAATGTGCTACCATACTCCTGGGCCAGCACCGCCGCACTGCCTGTGAGAATAGAACTCACAAATGTAGCAGGCACACCTGGCACACACACCTTCTATCAAGGATCGCACAGTTTCGCCACAGAAGGCAGAACAGAACTGTTGGGCAGACAGCAGAGTGTTGCCAGCCCGCTCACAGGCTACGATCTTGGCACCACCGCCAATACATTCAAGCCTGTGGTTGCGATTAGATTGAAGTCAGACAGATTGAACGGTGTAGTATTACCAGATGAGTTTTCTGCGGCAACACTGGACAACACTTCTATATTTGTAAGGGCAATCAGGAATGCCACAGTCACAGGCGGCACCTGGGTTAGTTATGGTGTCGATTCACCAGTTGAATACAATCTTACCGCAACAGGCTTTACCAACGGAGAGGTTTTAACCACAACTTTTATTAACTCCGGCAATATGGGACAGATATTCCGTTTTCCCGACAGAACTATCACACAGCTACAGAGAACCACAACCACAACTATAGGCGACACTTCAGAAACATTTATCATTGCCGTAGCCGCGATAGCAAGCAACAAGGATGCCTGGGCAAGTCTAGGTTGGACCGAAGTTAGATAAACGATTAAGCCCCGAACACTGTTTCCAATGCCGGGGCTTGCTGGTTCTAAAATGTACTTTATTATTAAAGGACTATGTCCCTACTAATTATTATCTTTACTGTTAGTTATTTATTTGTCTTGCCGTTTACAAAGTCGTAAAACTTTTCAGCTGCTTCTAATACTTGATCAGCACCTGGTACTTCAGGCATTGTAGTAGTTGAGACAACTTCTCCGCTTTCTGGATCACGCTTTACAGTCTGTTCCCAGCCTGCGAACTTAGCATGGAAATCGCTCCAGACATTGTCTTTGGCCATTTCTAGTACTTGTGTGCGAATTTCATAACCGTTTTTATTCATTGTTACTTTGGGCATTGCCTGTTTGAACATGTCGGCAATTTCTTGTGTTTGCTTGAGGATAGTTTCCCCGTAGGTAGTTTCTACTTTTGACATTGTGTTTCTCCTATGTGTCTGTGTGTAGTGTTACATCACTTTATTAATGTAACGTATTATTTATGTTTTGTCAACAGTTGATCTGCCATAGAATGATTTACATCTGCATGACCTTGCTCGTCTGTACGAACAGCAATCACAACATCACGCAGTGTTGCATCGTAGTGTAGACCGTAGTAGTCTTTGGCAATGTTAGGTGCTTCGATGTTCTCAATGCGCCCGCTATCAATCTCTTCTAGATATTGTGTATAACTGATCACAGCCTGATCCTCAAAGTATCCTACCATGCGATGTGCTGTCTTGGGGAACAACACGTACAACACAAAGTAGAAATGCCAAAACACAAATTGAGCAAACATAATAAGCAGTCGTTCAAAGATGTTTGGTTTAGCAATTTCAATAAAGATCATTAGATGCATGCGTTCGTTCTCTGCTTCATCTAACAGTGTTTTGATCCAGCCACGTTCATCTGGTTGCATCTTTCTCAAACTGCGCAAGTGGTTCCACATGCCTGCTACCATGCCAGGAACACCGGCTACTGTCTCTAGTACAACAGCACGGTGTCCATAGCGTTTGGCGAAGAATGTATCCGCAAACCAGCGAAAGCTCATAGTCAAGCCGTAGGCTACACGATCGCTAATATTCATTGTTTATCCTTTCTTAGGATTGAAGAAGTCATCATACTCTTCTGGTGTATAAGGCCACATAATTTTCTCCTGTGTGTGTCGGTATTCTTTTGGGTTTTGCATATGCTTCTGTGGCAATGATATCAAAGCACAGAAGCAGAATTGCAAATCGAATTAGAGCTTACTCTAACCCCTTTAGCGTTTTAATCTGCATCATGCAGTTTTTAGCTTCTTCCATATAGCCCAGTCTTGCAAGCTCTGAGGCTGCTCGACTATAGCCTGCAATTTCAAAAGTACGACCTACCGCACGAAAGAATTTAGGCAAAGGATTAACGAAAGTTGGCTGTCTAAATGCAACACCGTTGCGTTTTGCTTCTAGTGATACTTGCATTACACCCACCCCTCTAGATTAGGATTTGTTTTTGATCCTGCTCTACGAAAACTTGGATCACCGTGTGCAACACTGTAGATGTCACCACGAGTGATGCCCATGTCCCACAGTTCACGATCTGTGAGTGCTGATAGTTGACGGATAGTATATTGAGCGTTTCTGCGTTGGATACGTTTTTCGTTTAGGTTAACAAAAAACTCTCTCACGCTATTGATTAGGCCAGTTGTGCC
>Ga0102945_1000522_pt1 | contig 11679 bp, 9 predicted proteins | sample SalPonred_H2O_MG_FD_78207 | JGI IMG/M metagenome (GOLD analysis project Ga0102945, IMG submission 78207) | Salt pond water microbial communities from South San Francisco under conditions of wetland restoration - Salt Pond MetaG R2_restored_H2O_MG ...
GCGAGCGCGCCCACGCGACGGCAATGAGGACTGATCCGACTACGGAGACGAAAGGCAGCACGCGTACCAGGACTACAAACGGCTCGACACCCGAAGAGGCAGTGACCTGTCCAGCCCAGGCATACGTCAGCCAGTGATACCGGATGAGTACATCGGGACTGAAGATGGAATCAAGAGGTCCCCATTGCGCGAGGGAGCTGCTCAGGGACTCGAAAAACAGCATATCGCCGTGGTAACGCGACCACTCGCCGGACCATCGCAGCGGATAGTTGACAACGTTGGGCAGCAAGGAAACCGTCCCCAACACGACCGCGCCGAAAGCCGTCACTGTGGTACCGAGGTCAATCGGTGTGACGCTGGAACGGCGACGCCCTCTGAGCCACCACAAGGCGAGGGCCACCACCGGGAACAGCAGCCAACCCCAAGGCGAGCCACCTATCGCAGTGCTGATCAGTCCCAACAGAACCGAAACGACCGTGCCGAGCGCAAGACCGATTCCCAAGAGTTCAAGTCCGTCAGCCTCCCCCCTGCGAATCCACATCCAGGTCAATGCTCCGGCCGCGGTCTGGAGAACCAGCACCCCAATGACCAGCACAGTGGAGAGAGCCCCGACGCCGGTGGAAACAAGGAAGCCCACCGCGAGGAGAAGCGTCGCGACTGCGATAGTCGACGCCGGGCGCGAGGAGACTCGGGCCAACATCAGGTCATCGACTCCCGTCTTGGACAGCACCGCCAGTGTACGAATCTACGGTCCCCTTGAGCCGTGGTCCGACACTACGCACGGACTTCGGGTGCCTCTATGCTCCCGGGGTGCAGGTTGCGTTCGATGAGCAGATATTTGCTCTGCAGAAATACGGCGGAATCTCGCGAATGTTCGTGGATCTCGCCCGACAGTTTCTATCTGAACCCTCTCTGGGAGTGAACCTTCTGCCACTCAACGCGCCTGTCATCAACCGACCGGTGCTCGATGACGATCTCACGCGCACGCGAATGGCGGTCTCGGACGCCCACCACGAGTACTACTCACTTCTCCGATACCTGATTCGCATCAGACCTCGCCGTGGAAACGACATAGTGCATAACACGTTCTACCTACCCCACGGACTCGTTCGCTACCCGGGTGCGAAGCGGGTGGTCACTGTCCACGACATGATCCCAGAGCGAATGCCCACAACGCGCAGACGTCTGGACTTTCTCACTCTCAAGCAGCGCTACGTCATGTCCGCCGATCACATCATCTGCGTTTCCGAGGCAACCCGCGATGACATGCTCGATGTCTACGGCACAGTCTCTGCACCGATTTCAGTCATTCACCATGGAGTCGATACGAGATTCGCCCCACATGCACCGCCCCTTTCTGAGGTTCCATCCAACTATGTACTGTTCGTAGGCAACAGAGACCAGTACAAGAACGGCCGCGAACTGATGCAGGCATTCGCAGCCATCGCAAGTGTCGACCCAGATTTATCCCTACTATTCGTCGGGGGAGGGCCATTCACCTCGGAAGAACGCGATTTCTTGCGTGGGCTCGGGATAGCGGACAGGACACAGCAGACTTCACTCTCTGACGAAGACATGCCTTCGGCCTACGCGAACGCAACAGCCTTCGTTTTTCCCTCTAGCTTCGAAGGTTTCGGTATGCCCGTGCTCGAGGCGATGGCGAGTGGCTGTCCTACGATCCTCGCTCAGGCCACCAGCCTTCCCGAGATCGGTGGTGAAGCTGCCGTCTACTTCTCACCTGGCGATGTTGAGGAACTGGCCGACAAAATGACGCTGGTGATCAAAGACCGGACTTTGCGTGAGAACCTTAGATTCAAAGGACTAGAACGCGCATCTCACTTCACCTGGGCTCACGCCGCGAAACAGACCGCCGAGGCGTACCGGTCGACTCTCTAGTAGGACGATTTCCGCGAAACCGAATTTCGTACCTTAGCCAAACTCAGTTTGGCCAATTCCGAATACGACAGGTACGGCGCCAACAACGTCGGTTTGTCTCCTGCGGCGGGGACGGGCCCCAAATCTCTCGAGAAATTCGAGTTGACCACAACTGCTACGTACCCGCGGGCGAGATCACTTTCGGTGATCCCTTCAGCTAGGGATATGAGGTGTTGTTGCTCGGTGTGAAAGACCTTCACCAGCGGCTCACGTTGGTGGATGGGAATGACTCCTGACTTCTGTAACCACATTGCGTACCAACTGAACTCATAGGGGCTGAACTCGATCGCATCTCGATAGGCCCAGTGCCGTGGTTGCAGAAAGTCGCTCACGAATGATTCCCAAACAGCGGAATTGAAGACTTGGTGCCCGTGACACGTTCGCATTATGGGATCGTCAAGTGCAACCTCCGCCATGATGCGACGGATACTTGCCTCCCGTCCCGGCCAATGCGATGCAAAGTAGCCGGGATCAACCTTCAGATCGTTGTCCTCGACGAGCACCGAGTACGGACTTGTCGCATCGCGCATGAAGTCAGCGAAGCCGAAGGGGCGAAGAAAAACTGCGTCAGAGTCCACGCAGAAGTAGTTGGACGCCAAACCGGTTTCCCAGAATGCCATCTTGACAATCTCTTGGTTTGCGTAGCCAACGCGAAGTCCGCCGGTAGGTGCATCGACGAGATGTTGCCCTAGCAATGATTCTTCAGCGTGAAGCTGGACGGTTCTACTGGCTAGGGGTGCAAACAGCGAGAGGTCCTCGTCCGGAACAACACAATGCAGGGTGAGTTGATCTGTATTGAATCGGTGGAAGGAATCGATGAGGCGCTCGGCGTAGGTGACATCGCCGCCGTACGACTTAAGTAAGAACGCCAGTGAATCCATCACTCATCCCGCTAGATCGGTTGACGCTTCAGGCTTTGCGCCACTGTAACCGTGGGCGGATCTCCCGGTGTGCATAGACCAACCCGAAGTGCTTGGCGGTTTCCCAGCGTTCACGCACTGCGAGGGCCCCGGACGGCGCAAGGACCTCTTTACGCGCTCGATGGAATTGCTTGAAGGATTCCTGCCATTGAGAAGTGGATGCTCCCCCCTCGTGGAAGGTGGCAATGACAGTTGTTAGCTCGATTGGGTCGCACTTGAGCGACATTCGCAGGAAGAGCGCATAGTCCGCAGCGATAGTGAAGCGCTCGTCGAATCCTCCACAACTTCTCACGAGCTCGGTGGAAGCGATAGTTCCTTGGTGGGCGGGAAACAAGCCTCGACTGAACGCCACGCGCTTCTCAGTCTGGTAGTCCCATGGAGGAGTCACCACCCGAGTCCCATCAGTCCCGACTATGGCAACGGGGCCGAAGGCCCATTCATGCCCTCCCAGGGCTTCGCGCACTGACGAAAGAACATCTGCGCCGCTGAACTCATCTCCCGCATTGAGGAAGTAGACGTAGTCACCTGTCGCGAGTCCGAGTCCGGTATTCATCGCCGGATAGATTCCCTGAGCTCTGGTCCACTCCACAACTACATCGATGCGGTCCCCGGCTAAAGCCTTTCGAATCGCGTCGCGATTCACTGAACTGTCGATAACGATCCACTGGATGCCTTCAGTGTTTTGCTGCAGCAGCGAATCACGGGAGCGCAGGAAACCTGCGATGTCATCCTTCACGACGGTGATGACGGTGAGCCAGGGCATCAGCTTGTCTTCAGAAAGACTCGCCCAGAAAAGTCAATAGGGTGCATGTACGGGCGTTTTCCGCTCTTCTCAAAGTATTCGTCCACAGCCTTGCGGGCGCCTTGCCAGTGACCGTAGTCGTCGAGAATGCACACACCCCCCACGGAAAGCCGTGGGTAGAGCACCTCCAGGCTAATCCGCGTCGATTCGTACCAATCGGTGTCGAGGCGGAGCAGGCTTATCCGATCGGGTACTTGCTCTGTCAGTGTTCGTGATACGTCACCCTCGACGAAGATGAAGTTGTCGAACGGATACCCGGTGATTCGAACGTTGGCCTCGACATCGGAACGGCCCGCCACGCACCAGACATTGTTCCCATCCCCCACGGGGGTTCGTTCCAGCATGTCCGTTGCGCTGACTCCACTGCCCGCTTCAACGTCGGCATCCGTAGGGGCTGTCATCCCCTCGAAGGTGTCGTAAAGCCAAATCTTCCTGTCGGTAACTCCGAGTCGCTGCAGTTCCTGTGCCATGGCCATGACGCTGCCTCCACGCCAGACACCGCATTCCACAAAGTCCCCTTCGATGCCTTCATCGACCAGATGCCGGACCGCATTCATGAGTGACCACAGTCGTTCCGAAGACGTCATCGTGAACGAGCGCAAAGACGAAATAGTCGCCCGATCGGCGTCGGTTGCCTCAATCGGCAATCGGCTCTCCAGGGAACTCAGCCGCGCGATCTGGAAGCCCAAGCGCCGCGCTAGTCGATCGATGACTTGCTCGTGCAGTTTCACAGAGTCAACTCACCTTCGACGGGAAACACGAAGCCAAGACTACGGCGAGCATCGGAAGATCTGGCCGATGACCATCTCCTCCCCCCACAAGGGTCTCGTTACCGAATCAAACAATTCACAGTCCGCTGGTTCCTGCGTGCCGCTCTTGTTCTCCCGGATCAGCCAGTAGCCACCTTCGTCGAGAGTCCCATCTCGCGCATCTCGCCCTCTCTGCGCTACGTACGGCTCGAACATTTGCTCGACAGAACACGGGCTGAGTTCTCCTTTTCGACCTGACTCGAAGGCGCAGTATTCGGGACCCTCCGAAGGTGTCCGGCGCATCAGTTCGTTGGAACTGGCACGCCAATAGTCCGTGGCCCAGCGATCGTTGATACCGCCCATGGCCGCGACTGGGTTGAAGTACGTGTAGTTGTACGGCATAAGGAATGCCTGCCCAATGGTGGGGACGACAAGACCTACTCCCACAATCAGCCATAGCATCCGAGTACCCCACTCACTCGCATCCTTGCTTCGTATCCACGCGACAGCTTGACGGATACCCAATGCCGCTAGGACCGCAAGTGCCGGGACAGAAAACAAGAACTGTCGTTGTGCGTCGTACATGTTCGAGCGGAGGAGAACACCGAGCACGGGCATCATGAATGCCTGAAGTAGCACCGCGAAAATCATCGCAGTCTCACCGGCAGCGAGCCAGGTCTGAGTTGGACGGAAAGATCGCACCACCAGCATTACCCAGCCGATTACGGCCACCAGAGCGAAGGCGGAGATCAATAGCGGAAGTTGCGCGCCAAACCAGAGAGGTAGGTACGACCACGGCGGTGGTTGATCCAGCCACATACCGGCAGTCAGCACCGGCTCATCGAATGGGAATCGGGCTGACACCACGAGTGCCTGCCAGGCCAAGTTGATGGGATCTGCAAACGCCTTCGGGTAGATGGCGACGAGGCCCAGGTATCCGACGACTAACGCACCAACAGACCAAAGGCTTCGGGAAAGCGCATCGCGGGCATTGGTAGCCGCATCACCTTCCGTACTCCGGATACGGAGAATGAACAGGGCAAGTGGCACTCCGACAGCGGCCGCTGCCAGCGGTGCACCCATTGCTTCCCGCGTTCCGGATGCTAGAACCGCTCCGAGCGCCAGCGCACTTGCGCCTCCCCACCTGATCCGGCGCCGCACTCGAGAGCGTGGGTGGACAAGGGCCACCAATCCCAAGGTGCCGATGGTGTAGCCCGTAGCCACGGGCAGGTCCTTGATGTTGAACATCGAGTGACCGATCCACAGCGGAATCGATGCAAGCAGTGCGGCGCCGAGAAGTGCGTACTTCCAGGAGTTCAGTATCAGCTGCACAATGAGTGCCGTCGCCACAACACCCAACAAGCCCATAAGGGCGATACCGACGTGGCGCCCAGACGTCGATGCAGCCGTGTAAATCGGCTCTCCCCAACTTTCCAGACCGAGCAAAGCACTGGAGGCATGGGCGACGAGTTCACCGACGGGCCCGTATACATAGACCCCCCAAATGAAGTTCGGGTCTATCGTTCCGTCAGGCAAGAGCGCATCGGGAGTGACGTTCCAACCCTGTTCGAGGAAGGTCTGCAGCATGATTACGTGGGTGCGTTCGTCCCACGTGGCGCCGACATTCCAAGCGCCCACGAACATCATGACCAGCCCCGCCACGGTTACCAGCCCCGAAATCCAGATCAGGATCCTGGGAGGCGCGCCCGTAGCGCCCACGGATGTCGACTCTTTCATCCCCGGACCAAGACGAGAGATTCCACGTTGCTGAGGGGGACCACCTCTGTCGAGCAGCCCGCTGCCTCAGCATCGAATCGGTAGTCCTCGAAAACACCCGCATTTTCTTCCGCGCTGCCGGCAGCGAGAACCGCAGTTGTAACGCCTGAAACACAAAGGTCGGCCTCACGCATGGCCAGCAGGAACTTATCTAGGTCATGACCGTACGTGCTGAAGGGTTGGGCATCGGCAATCTCCAGATTCCCGAGGTTCACGCCACTCTTGAACACTAAGTATCGCAACGACGGATACAACTGCGTTTCGACCCGCCATCGGACGACATCCTCGCCGGCAACGCTGCTAGCGACGATCGTGGGTACGGTTTCCGCAAGAGTCTCAATTTTGTCGCGCCGGTAGTCGATGAAATGTGAAACGCTCATCCAGGTTAGGCCTGCGAGAGTCGACCAGAGAGCCACCTGGCCAATACCAACCTGCACCACTGGCCAGCGTGACTCTCCGTACCTTGATCGGCACCAACCCTCACCGATTGCCTTCACAATGACAACCGATCCGAATCCGGAGATGATCGCAATCCCGATGAGAGCAACACCATGCTTGTGCTCGGCATTCCACTGCGGTCCGCCGGCTTGGCTAGCCAGCGCTCTGAGCACCTCGTAGAGACCGACGAAGAACCAGGCAGGTAGCCAGATACTCCTAGAACCAGACAAAGCAAGACCTATCGCGGATCCAGACTTAGCCCCACGACGCATAAGCCACCACGCCACGAATCCAAGAACCAGGAAGAGTGCCGTCAACTTATGCCAGCCGTAGATGAAGTTGATCTGCAGAAGCATCCGAATCGAGGTGAGATCAGTTATCGACTCAACACGAATAGTGTTGTCGACGTAGGTCGCCCAGACACGCTCTCCTCGGAACAGGCCCACATTCCACACAAGGAAAGAGGCAGTCAGAACCATCACGACGAGTCCGGCAGCAATCTGAGTCCAAAAGCGCGCAAGTTCACCCGACCGCCAGACAATCACAAGCACCGTGATCATCACGGCGGCTGCCGCAATCGCATATGAGTACCGACTACCGACGCTGAACAGGGCGAGAATGCCGATCAATCCCAAGAGGCGGATCCAGGTAGGCCTCTGGAGGTAGCGAATCATGGCTATCACACCGAGAAGCAACCCAAGAAGCTCCATGGAGTAATTGCGGATCTCGGTTGCCCACTGTGAGGTGACATACGAAGTCAAGACCGCGAGCGGCAGGATCAGGGAGAGGGTGCGCGGCAGACGCATAATGCTTCGTCCAAGCGCAAATGATGCAGCAAGCGAGCCAAGAAAGAACAGGAACGGCAATAGCCGAAGTGCCACCGGTTCCGGTCCGAACAGCGCCACCCAGCCTGCGAGAATGGACGTGAAGCCGATGGGATCCAAGATGTTGCCGGCACGCCCGTACTCAAGGCCGGCGATGAGGCCCTGGTCTGGCTCACCCCAAGCGGTGCCGTAACCAGACCCCTGACTCATCCAAAACTGACCGGCTTCATCCCACGTCACGTTCGGATCAGGGACGTTGTTGACCGCAAAGAAGGTCATCGCGACAACGACGATCCCAAGCACCGGCCAGAAAACCACCCGGTCGATACGATCTGTCATGTCCCCATTACCCAGTATTGACCTTGACTGCCAGTTGAACCTACTGCACTGATTGCGGCTACGGCGACTCACCTGGCCGTCGCGGCTACTCGAATGCGGGGCGACAGCGCTCTCTTCACTAGGGTTTTCGGTGTGGGAGAACCATCCGGTCGGCCTAAGGAGGTCGAACTGACGAGTAGCACGAAGCGGTTGACGCAGCATGCTTCGGAGATCTATCCGATCGTTCTGATAGTTGGCCTGGCAGCAAGTCAGTACGCCCAATACGTCTGGCAGTACTTCACACCGGCACTACCCACTATTCGAAGTCACGCACCCGGAGTTTGGGGTGCCTGGGTAGTTGTGATGCTTGCGGGCATTGTCTGGTTGTTCGCCCCGTTCCGTATTCCACGCAATTCGTGGCTAAACGCGTTCCTTGTGGTCTCGCTCATCGGCTGGACGGCAAGATTCGCCATTGCACGCGGCCACGGAGACTTACTAGACCTCACCATCTGGCTCTATCCGATCATCCTGCTGATGCTCTGGGCCAAATTTCCGGCTGCGACTCAATGGCGCACAATCCTCCTAGCTCTGGGGTGGACCGGTTCGATTCTCCTTGTCTGGACCCGCGCATCCGAACTCCTTGGGTGGATTCCCATGGCACCCGTCTCGGCTGACCTTGTTCGATTCGAAATTGGCGAGTACTGGCTCCCGCTTTCCGGCACCCTGGGCCCTGAAGGCAGGTGGCCAGGGCCCCTGGGGGGCACTGCCTTCACCGGCGCGCTCGGAGCCCTCCTGCTGGTCCTTGCGTTCGCTCTACGGACGAAATCCTCGTGGGTTTTCGGAACAGTCGGTGCGGTGGTCCTCCTGCTTACAAGTTCCCGGGGTTCGATCGCTGGGGCTGGTGCAGGAGTCGCCATAGCGATTCTATTCAGCAATTGGCGGCTGCTTGAACGGTTCGGCTTTCTCGCGCGGGCCGCGCTCGCGGGTGCCGGCGGCTTGCTGGTGATTGCCGTGGTCGTGAGAACGAACTTGACACTAACCGGACGAACCAACTTCTGGTTCGACTTTCTCGATCTGTGGCTGCAATCGCCAGTGATAGGTGTCGGCCAAACCGGCTACTACGAGGGTACAGACGCAACCGCCGTTTCAGGTACTGCACATAGCTTCTACATAGATGAGCTAGCGCGCAATGGATTGATTGGACTAACGCTTTTGGCGATCGGCTTCGTAATTGCCGCCGTTCTGGCTATCAGGACTGCGAAGGTGCGGGCTCCCGGACCCCTAGCCCTATTGACGACGATCGCAGTACTCGGGATCGTCAACACACCCTTCGGGTGGCTCAGTCCCTCATTAATGTGGTTGTTCTATGTGCTTCCCGTGCTCTGGGCTGGATCGATCTTGTCAGCGCACGACGATCCGAGACCAACTCCTTCAGACACCCCAAACTAGACTCAGCAGCCAACTACCGGAGTTCGAAAGGGGACCCCATGACGTCCTTGGAAGGGTCCTCGATCCTCATTACCGGAGGAACTGGCTCGTTCGGGAAGGCGTTCATTGAGCGCGTACTCAGAACAGAGAATCCGGCGCGCGTTGCTGTCTATTCACGGGATGAACTGAAGCAATACGAAATGAAGCAGAGGTACGGGGACGACCTCCGCGTCCGCTTTTTCCTTGGCGACATCCGCGACATGGATCGCCTGAAGATGGCCCTCCACGGCGTCGACTACGTAGTCCATGCAGCGGCTCTGAAACAAGTTGACACGGCTGAATACAACCCGATGGAGTACGTCAAGACCAACATCCTCGGATCGGAGAATGTGATGTTGGCAAGCATCGAGGCGGGCGTCAAGAAAGTGGTGGCACTTTCGACTGACAAGGCTTCATCCCCCGTGAATCTCTACGGCGCCACCAAATTGACTGCGGACAAGTTGTTCATTTCCGGAAATCACTACTCCTACGCACGGGGCACAAAGTTCGCGGTGGTGCGTTACGGCAATGTCGTCGGAAGTCGTGGGTCGGTCATCCCCTTCTTCAAACGACTGGCTGAACAAGGCCAACCCCTGCCCATCACCGACCAAAGGATGACTCGATTCTGGATCACACTCCCCCAAGCCATCGAGTTTGTGCTCAATGCTTATGAATCAATGGACGGAGGCGAACTCTTCGTTCCGAAGATTCCGAGCATGCGGATAACCGACTTGGCTGAGGCGATCGCTCCCGGCTCTGAGTTAGTCGAAGTGGGAATACGTCCGGGTGAAAAGCTTCACGAGGAAATGATCTCGACAGAAGATGCCTCGCGGACCATCGAACAAGACTCCCGCTACGTCGTGGGACCAGCTCTTGCCCAGTGGACGTACAGAACCCCCAAGGGCTCATCAGTTCACGAGGGTTTTCGCTACACGTCTGACAGCAACACGGATTGGTTGAGTGTGCCGCAACTGCAAGACTTGATCCGCACCCTCGATTAGCCGCGCGAGCGAGATTAGGGAACCTGCTGAGTCTGCATTTGGAACTTCACAAGTCCATGCGCTTCCAACTGCTCGACAACACCCGACACGTGCTGAAAGTCGGTGTCCGTTAACTCCGCAATATCCCGTATCGAATGTTGGCCATCCGCATAGGCCAACACGTCTGTGCGGAGCATGACGTCTTCGGGCGTGTTCTTGTTCAGAAGCGTGTGGTAGAGGCCTCGGCGGCCCAGTTGAGGTTCACCCCGTTGCTGCGCAACCAGGACCGGTTCGGCCTCAAGTTCATCGATACACATGCGCACTGCATCGAATCCCCCCTGCAAGCCCGACGGGGTTACAACGTTCTCAAGATCATCAAGGGAGGTGTGGTACTCCGGATAGTCAGCGTACCTGCTTCGAATTACCGAGACGTGCGGAAGGTCTATTCCTGGAGCGCAATAGGTTCTCTCATCACTGCCTCGCGCCAGATAGGAGTATTCGACGGGATTCGGAAGTGATCGAATTACCCGGCGAGCCGTTCTGTCGATGCGGGTGTTGCCATCCCGCGAGGCAATATAGGTGTGGGCTCGATCATCGCCGATACACGTGAGTTGGAAACCGGCGATCACGTGAGCCTTCAATTCACGGATTCGCAAAGACGCATAGGTCAGAGCACCGATTGATTCGGGAACAAAAACTATTCGGTACGTGTAGTGCCGGTTCGGCATGTTCATGATGTACCGAGCTAGGGCAACCGCGACAACTGGCCCGGAGAGCTCGTTATTTGCGAGCGATGGGTGGCAGATATAAGTGCTCAGGAAGACTTCATCCTCGGTCTCACCTGGAATTACCAATTCACCCAAGGTTAGGGTCCCGGACTCTTTCTTGCTGTCGATGAATGCGTGGTACGAACCATCTGGAAGTTGATCCCTTGCCTCATGGGAGAGACAAAAACCCCATCGATCGTGGTAGTAGCTGGTGACGAATGGGATTGCCGACGGCTGCTCCTCAATCGAGTGCAAGTGCTCATCAAGTTCGCTCTTCGTCACAACGACGTCAACGGGATCCGAATAGCCCACGACGTGCAGGTTGTTATCCGCATAGTCGATGACGGTGCATCCTGATGGATCAGTGAGCCGAGCAGTAGAGATCGACCACTCCGGAGGAATGATCCAGTCGAAAACCTGAGTTCCGGATGGCACCTCGTGGATGACAAGGTCGGGAATCTCCCTGTGGATGCGAGAGAGGGTGCGGCGCACTCCATCTCCTGTAATGCTCCGGTGGATGGGCCAGAGCTCCGTGGCCAAGCGGTGCATGAAATCGCCCTCGGGGTAGGTCTGTGCATTCGCCACGCTGGAACACTACAACCGCAGTCGGTTCTCTAGACTTGAGCAGTGCCGTGGCCAGTAGCTATTCAAATATGCACCCTGAACGAAGCGGCAAATATCCAAGCATGCATCAGTTCCGCAC
>Ga0102945_1000523_pt1 | contig 11676 bp, 16 predicted proteins | sample SalPonred_H2O_MG_FD_78207 | JGI IMG/M metagenome (GOLD analysis project Ga0102945, IMG submission 78207) | Salt pond water microbial communities from South San Francisco under conditions of wetland restoration - Salt Pond MetaG R2_restored_H2O_MG ...
AAAAAAGGAGAACCGAAGCTCTCCTTAATGTGTTATTTGCCTGGGTGCGGCTTGCGTGTCCACTTGCCATGCTCCAGACGGTAAACCCCTTGTTTTACCCATTTCTCCCAGCCATTAGACTTGAGTACATAGTGGTCCTCCAAGTGAGTTGCAATAAATGTCCAGGTTTCTGGAAATCGGCTTAAGCCTGATCTCTCCTTAGCTAACCTGATAGCTTCTTGCTCGCTTTCTTCCCTTGTCCATTTACTTGGTGTAGATGTCTCGACAAAGAAAGAGGGGGCACGAAGGCCAGAACTGTTCTGGGCTTCCACCCTCCATAGTCGAAGTTTATTCATAACTGAATTAATCTTTATTAGATCAATTCAAAATTATGTGCTATCAAATTGCTTTGTCTGTAGTCTTTTCATATAATATTCTGTACGTACAAATATACTTAATGTTACAATAAATATCAAATAAAAAAGGAGCCCTAAGACTCCTTTAAAATAACTCAACTATTTACGCATGGCGACAGAGGCGTTGTTGAGTACAATTTTAATTAAAATGGCAAATCATCCTCCTGTCCGCCATTGCTAACGTCTACTGGAGCTTGATTTGGTGGAAGTTCTGCTCCTGGTGCTGGTGCGCCAGCCGTAGCTGCCTCGATTCTCCAAGCATCAAGTGAATTCCAGTAATTAACTTTTCCATCTTTGTTACTCTCTCTACCTTTAAGGTTGAAAGATACTGTTACATCGTTTCCAATAGCAAATGTGCTCAATTGCTCACACTTGTCATTAACAGCTTGTAACTTTACATGTTGTTGGTACTTGCCATCTTCAGTAGTGACAACAAATTCTCTTACTTTAAAACTGTCGCTGATCTGCTTAGTTTCAAATATTTCTTTAATTTTTCCCGTAAGTTGATAAGACATAATTTCCTTTTTTTCTTATTATTAAAACAATTATTATATTATAATATAAGATTTTAGTAAACAAAAATAAAGGGTTTTTTGAAAAAGATTTACTTTTTCTTTCTTTTTTTTCTGTTTACTCCAAAATCGGACCATCTATACCAGGCTCTTTCGTGAAAATAGTACAAGATCATCTTAGTTACAATCTCAGCTCCACCAATTGACAACCCTATTATCGGGTCTCCAGATATTACCCAGCTAAGAATAATTGTATCTATTGTTCCAACTACTCTCCAGGTCAGAGTCTTAAATACATGTCTCTTTCTACTTACCATTAACTAAGTATTTCTCAACATCACTCTGTATAGACTCATCAACCAAGCTTCTCCAGTCATTATTTCCATCAGTGATTGATTGTCTTATCTTAGTTGCGGAAATCCATCCTATTCCTTCTGGAGGGACAAACTCATTAATCTCATACCCAACTCCACGACCAAAGTTTACCGATTCAATGTCTGGTATAATCATAACCTTAGCATCATCACCCTTAGCTTCATGATACTTTTTAATCATGCTAACAGTTTGCTCAGTAGTAAATGGATTCTTCTCATCTGGCTCTATATCTCTAACCAAAATAAGAGCAGGAATACCTTCTTTTAGCTTCTGCTGCACCAAAGATATATGTCCCTGGTGATATGGCTGGTATCTGCCAATGAACACAGCTCTCTTCTTATCTTTATTTGATGTTGGTGTTCCTCCGTAATTTTTCTTTTCCCAATTTTTCATTATTCTATATTTTTTCTTTCTAAATAATAAAGTATTTTTTTAGCACAATCTTTAATTGAAAACTTGCCCGCTTCAACAACAAGGTCTGGCCTATTTGGCGCTTCATAAGGACTGTCTATTCCAGTGAAGTTCGGAATCTCTCCAGTCCTAGCCTTAGCATATAGACCCTTTACATCTCTTGACTCACACACATCTAATGGAGTATTTACATGAACTTCTATGAAGTTCTCTTCTCCTATAATCTGCTTAGCCTTCTCTCTTTCTTCCTTAAACGGTGATATAAATGCAGCAATTGTTATCGCTCCTGAATCTGAAAATAGCTTTGCAACTTCTGCAATTCTTCTTATATTTTCCTTACGATCTTCATCTGAGAATGTAAGATCACTGTTAAGCCCACTTCTGATATTATCTCCGTCAAGTACATACACTTGAATTCCTCTATCAACAAGCATAAGTTCAAGCTCATTAGCTATTGTTGATTTACCTGAGCCAGACAACCCAGTTAGCCAAATCACTGGATTAGGCTTTCTCTTTACAAGCCCTTTATTGGGGAATAAATTTTTTATCATAACAAATTAACTATTTAACAACAGAGCACTCTTCGTATATATTTTTGAACTCAATTGACATAATAAAGTGATTAACTACAACTAAGTAATCTACTAGATAGTTAAAATACTTCTTTACCTTATCTCCTTGATCATTAAGTCCGCTGAATTCTTGGTCTTTAAACATCATACTCGATCTCTGAGCCTTATCAGAATCATAGTTAGCCTCAAACCATCTCTTATATTCATCCCACTTTCCAGGATATATATTTATTATCAAGTGTATGAAGTCATCTATCTTATGAGCATAGCCTTCTACTATATCAACAGCATCTTCGTATGATAAATTAGAAAACTTCACCTCATACTTCACGCTTGAGGCTTCTTTGAACAGCTCTTCAAACTCTTCTCTTAATTCTTTTATTTTTTCTTTTTCTTTCACCTGAAAATGTAAGAAAATAAAATGCAAAAATCAAAAAGTAAATTAATAAAGTAATTCTAAATTTCCTTTCATAAATTGCTTGAAGCTGCATGTGTTTCCAGTCTCATGATCAATGACCATATCATCCTTTACACGATAAGTTCTCTTCTTGTCTCCACGAAGTCCTGTACCTATCTGATCACGCCTTTCTTCAATCACTTCCTCAATCTTTCCAGTCCTGTAATAGTGGTTTACTCTGGACTTGATCTTCTTATAAGCCGCTCTTTTATTCTTGTGCTGATCTTTTCCAGCTTCCTTTACTTTAATTCCAGTGGATATATGTGTCATTACAACACAAGATTCTGTCTTGTTCCTATGCTGACCTCCAGGGCCAGAGTCTTTGGTGTACTCGATCTTAAGCTCACTATCATAAACTTCAACCTCCTTATAGTCATCCTTTTCAAGGACAGCTACAGTTATTGAGCTCGTATGAACTCTTCCTCTTCTTTCTGTTGGTGGGATGCGTTGCCAGCGATGTCCGCCAGCTTCATTTTGGAAGTACTTCTTGCAACCTTTCCCTTTTATTCATAGGGAAATAGAACCTTCTCTTCAGTGGTTAGTTTCTACTGAAAAACCTTTCTTATTGGCTGCTTTGACGTACATTGCAGCCATGTCTTCTGCTATAAGCTTAGAGTCCTGACCTCCCTCAGCTGCTCTAATTTCTAGTGTTATACCTTTCATGACTGTTTAATTTACTATAAATATATACAAAAAATGCAGAACTATCAAGCTCTGCATCATATTTTATTATCTTTACTTATAGGTTTGAATCTCTTTTTTTAACTTTTCAACTTCAGTCTTAATCTTTATAGTATCTGTCTTAAGTTTTCTTATAAGAGCTGGAACAATGTTGGTATCACCTTCGTGTATAAAATTGACGATCTCTTGTATGTTTTTATACACCATTATAAGAGTCTCCTCATCTTCAAAGTCATCCTTTTTTAATTGTATTTCCTGATCTATTGAAGTGATGAGATTTTTTTCTTTATTTCTTAAGTCTGCAGCAACCTCGTACTTTTGGTCTTTAATTGCTTCTAACTTATCATCTCTTACAGAATCACGCTGCTTAGCTAATTCTCTTAGTTTTTCAATCGTATCTTTCCACATATTACCAGACTCTTTTGTTATACGTATACCATGTAAAATACCAAAAGTATCCTTCTTTATACTGACTGTACCATCCATTAGGCCCCCAGTAATAAACATATCCTGATCTATATTCCTGGTGCCAGTTTCTTCTCTTACATGTTTGCCAACCTTCTGTCCACTGAGTGTAGCCGTTTGACTTATATATAGTCTGTACTGGTCCACATACTACATCTGAACCACCCTTATAAGCATAATACCTTCCAACTGACCATCCATTTTGAGCGATTGCTCCAATTGCAAAACATAAAACTAAAGTTAAGGTTAATAGTGTTTTTTTGAATAATTTCATCTTTCTAATTTATTGTAAGTAGGTCTAAATTTAGAAAAATGAACCCATAAAATCAACTAAAAAGAAAAAGGGTTCACCGACAACAAAGTCAATGAACCCTTTTAAGTTTCCGATAGCCTGAGATTACAGCATCGGTTGACGACCTTTGGTTGTAGTACCCGCAATGCAATCTATACGGTTAACAACTGTATCCACTTGCCTTATCAACAAGTATCCGTCAGCCTCGACACCTATGGGGTGCCAGTCCTATCGTGCGATCTAACTCTGTTATTTCTACCTATGCCTGACCTAGCTATAGCCCGACACGAGCTTTCGTAACAATCGAAGAACATCTTGCGGATGCCCAACTCCCTAATTCTAGCAAGCTAGTTAGGGTCTGAGAGACCTTTCGATTCACACGCCCGTGAGACTTTCACATTTTTTCTATATTAAAGTAAAAACCAAGTCTGCCAGACTTAGACGGCCTGCACGAGGATGTACAATGACCGAGAATCGTGCCCACGGGAAGTGGTTCCAAAGGCTTGCGCCCCAGAATGCCACACGACTCTCTGTTAACTCAACAAAGCTAACGTTTAACTCGATACCTACTAAGCTATAAGTTCCACAAGTGAAACCCTTGACTTAGCTAAGGTGCCAAAATTAAATGAACTGAAGCTTTATACGCCTGTTAAGCGCTCAAACAACAGAACTAAGTTTTTCCTTTCTCTAGCCGAAGCTAGATTTCTTACCATGTTTCCACAGCTTAATCGCCAGATACCCCTGACGATCTACTTACCTTTAGTAAGCAGGTACTCACCTATTGCATAGATGTTCAAGTTGTGCAAGCACAACCCCAGAGTCAAGCTCTAGTTTGACGAGGTTAGCAACCTCTTTTATTACTTGTTACCAAGCGTTATCTTCCCACGAGGGGCTTGGAAGGATTTTCATCCAACCGAGACTCTATGCAGCCTCAAAATTATCATTGTCTAAAGTGTAATAGCTGGTTCATGTTACATAACCAATTTAAAAGCGAAGGACATCTGCTATATTTCATACAGTTGTAAGTTTTTCCCATTCTCACTTTCCTCACTTACTATTACTGCCGAATGGACCTAGACGTGTCATTAGACAATAATTTTTCCAATATTTTAAAGAACGTTTTAATCTTTCTTAAAGACAGGGACAAATGTATAAACTTTTTAAACACTTGTCAAGCCTTTTTAAAACTTTTTTTTAAAAAAGTTGGAGCCAAAGCCCCAACTTCTTAATTTTCAATCTCTTACGAGATTACTTTTTTGCTCTTTGCCCAGTAAGTTTGAAGTACTCTTCAGCAGAGATCACTCCTCTTACGAACTTAGAAAGAGGCTTGCTTCTGTAGTTATTTCTAACTCTTTCTGCAGCCTTACCTTTTCTAGCCATTGCGATAAATTTTTAAGTTAATAATTTATCGCATGGCAAAGAGATGTAAGTTTAACTTGTCGTTTGTGAGGCCAGAGGGATTCGAACCCTCCACACCAGGTTAGAATCCGATGTTCATGACCAGCAAGTGGCCCCGTTTAATAAAAGGAGCTACAAGCCGTTAGGCGAGTAAACTCCTTTAAATTCAGATGTCTAAGAAAGGCATAGCCTCCCGAAGAACATCTTTATGGTTGATAATGACTTGCGCACCAGGGTCAGCTTTCAGCAGAACCTCAAGTGACGGATAGTACGTAATATCATTTTCTTCCATTTCTTCCCACCCATAGCATGAACAGTGTCCACCCTCTACTGCAGCCCATCTACCATCGGCAGTAAACCCGTATTGAGTAACCCACTCTTCATAATCATCAAGATAGTAACCATCGGCCAAGATGACCCACAGTACGTCTCCTAATGCGAATTGAATTCTGTCAATGTTCTCTATACCTGTTTCCAAGTGATTAGATTCACACCCCCAGTTATTCATTCCATTTTGAGCAGAAAATGCTTCTTCAAATGTTTCAAATGTTTTCATGATTTCAATGTTTTTTAGTTTACAAATAGTGTATCCTAAACATCTACGTCAATCAACATTTGATTGGATATGACATCTGAAGAAATGTAATGTTGGGTCGGATTAATAGGCATTAAAATCTATTATTTGTAGCATCGCCTTCTTCTGTTTCTTAAGAAACTTCCCATACCAATGGAAGCCATCGAATCCACATTTTTTTACAAAAAAAGAAGGGGGTTGGATTCGGAACCTTAATAGGGTGGCCACCCGTATTCCCATACCAACATTTCGGCCTTTAGCCCCTGGAGCTTATCCCAGGTCCCAGTTTAGAGCTGAGGCGTTTAGCAACTTAACTTAACTTACGCTCCCTCTTTTCTGCATGCATATCTTAAAAAGTTAAATATTGGGAGTTTCCATACAAACTCACTAAGGGAAAAGTCCCACCAAAAATTAGGACCCAGCAAATTCTGGGTGACATAATACTTAACTTAAGTCTATTCTTTCAAAGATCGTTATCTCAAAATCAAGAACCGTTGTTCCCGATGTTGTGTTTATTTATACGAGCAAATGTATAAAATGTTACAATAAATATCAAAAAAAATTGAAACTAAATATAAATTTCTGATACACAGCATTAATCGTGCTCGTATTCTTCTACAACAACTTCATCTTTCTTGACTATAACCATAGCATGATCACCAAACATCGTCTTATAATCATCATCATCAAGTTGTTTTAAGAATCCGCTAATTGCATCATGAATCTTGAGGGATTTAGAATCTGGGTGCTTATAAACCTTCTTTCTCTTTCCAGTACCAGCATCAGTATGCCAATCATAATCAAGTTCATCATACTTAAGAACTGTTTCGCCTTCAAAGTCTTCTTCATCATATCCCCACATCGTATCTCCATACTTATCAGAACCATTTACATAGAAATATTCTACATTGGCAGAGAATGTACATGCTTCTCCATCATTAAAATATGGAGTATATTGCGTCCAACTGACGCTCTTAACCTCTGGATAGGTTTCAAATATCTTATTCATACCCTTAATAAAAAAGTTCTTCACTTTTTTCCTAGCCTCATCTTTAAGTTTTTTCATTTGCTCCTTAATTGTAAGGAAATCACCCTCAGTCTCCTTAACAACTTTCTTTATATCAGATGTAGAAACTTCTTCTGGAACTTCTGTAGGCTTAAAGTCTCCTCCCATGAAGTCAGAGCTCACGCTTAAGACTTTATTTCCAGTAACATTATCACCAACCAAATTATCACCAGCTGTTATATTATCCATTGAATCTTGGATGTCGAGCAAATCACTGCTAGGCTGAACCTCTTCGTTTGGAATTGCTGCCTCATCTTCAACATCTACCTCAACGATCTCATGAAATCTTATGCTAGTTGCCTTAATAAGCTTCTTGATGGCGGAATCCGATGCGTCCTTAGGAACATCAACCCTCCAGTCTCCATCTGGGTCAATTCCAAGTTCATTCAGCGCTTCTCTATATAGAGCCTCATCATCAATGTATTCATCAACCTGATAATAGCCTAACCTTTCTCCTTTAAATGCTTGTATTTCAAGTTCAGCCAACTTCTTCATAGCCTTTACCTCATTAAAAAACACAATCTGAGGAATGCCAGAATTTGACTCACCTCTATAATAATACTCATCATTGTACTCGTATCCAATTGCCTGGACAACATATCCTTTTTTTCCCATAACTTCTTAATCTAATGTTAATACTTTTGTCTTCTTTGTCTTGCTAATTCTCTTGTGAGAACTTGGAGAACCGCTTCTGCCATTATTCATCCAGTCCTGAAAATCAATGTTCTCAATGTAATCTTGAGCCGTTGGAATGAACTTCATACCAAAGTCTTCAAGAACATGCTGCTCTGCAATCTCTCTTACTGAAACCTCTTTACCATCACTATTAGTAATAGTGTAAAACCTTCCACCTGGAGACTCTTTTGTAGAGTTGCTAAATTTAACCCTCTCTATAATCTCTGATATAAACCATGAGTTATGGGTCAGTGTTCTGTGGCGATTATCTGCAATCGCACCCTTTGACGAATCCATAAGCTTATGAATGTCAATATAGTCCTCAGGTTGCCCTCCGAACTTCTTTGCACTTGATCGTGCATGTATAAATGGTTTTGCCATGTCTTGTTTATTTGCTGCCTTTTCTATCAGTCAATTCAATTTTTATTCATAATACCCAACCAGTCCACCTGTTATACTTAGAAAGTGTTTTGTCTCTGGATGTTTCTCTTCTACTAATTCAATTACTCTTCTCTTAAATCTTGACTTGTATGTGTTGAAATTATTATTCAAACTTTCTTTGAAGCTTTTGTCTCCTACAAGAATATCTTCTATGGTAAGATTAAATAAGACTCCAGTGCTATGTTCTTTTCTTTTTATTGAGTACTTAACTATAAAGCCATCAATCTCAATCTCTTTATCAAAAGGATTGATATATCCATTCTCAGTTTTTAGTTTTAGAACCTCAATATAAACATCTCCCCACCATCCGAACAAGCTATCTTCAAGCTCAGTTTTTACCTTAAAATCACTTAGCTTTTCAATATCAAAATCGAAATAACAATTATCGTTTGGAAACCTTACCTTTAACTTACTTCCCTTTTCCATGATATTCAGTATTTTCCTTAAGATACTTCTGGAGCTCCTCATATTTATCATTAAACTCTACCCACAACTCCTCAGCCTTCTTGTCATCAAATGTCTGATACTTGCTGAAATATCCTATACCACATGAACCTTCGTTCTCAACTCTATAAGCAAGGTCCTCTATAGGAACAACTCTATCAGTTCCATTAACCTGCCTAATCACTTTAGCAACAACTCCTGGAGTTATTCCATTAGTGGTAAAATATTCAACCTGTGAATAATCATTTCTATCATACCCACTCTTGAATATAAGTTGCTTGTCCTTCCAAATCTTAAATCCGTCAACAGCACTCCACTTGTAATCAATACCATCAACTGTAATATCTCTTAGGTGTTTAATCCTTCTCTTGTTCCCCATTATCTTCTTGTTTTGGTACTTGTTTCAATATTTCATGCGGAATATCATCAAATCTCTTTCTATCGAATCTAGCACAAAGCCCTTCAAAAGAATCATTCTTGATCACAAATCCTTTCTTTCCTAATATATCTGAGTACTTCTTCTTGTCATACTCATTCATCATCCTCTCATCAATCTCAACCCAATCTCCTCTGTCAAGAGACATCTGAAGCTCTGGGCCAATTGTTTTACGTACAATGTTCCTATAGTAGTTCTTGAAGTACTCAAGCATAATAACTTTTCTATCGTCACTCAGCGGCTTAAGCTCGCCACGATCTTCTTTGAGCTGCTCCCTATCCCATGGCTCACCAGCAAGCATAACACTTGAGCACACTCCTATTATAGGTCTTACATAGTGCCAACCATCCTTATGAGTCATATCGTAGTACATTCCCCCAGTTGGGACCATTACCTTCCCAAACACTTCTGGCTCCTCAATTCCTTCTCCAAATCCAAACCCAGTCTCATAGCTACCCTCAAGCACATGAATAGCGCTTGGCCAGGGATGAGGATGAAATAGCGCCTCACCCTCCTGGCACGGGTGTATAAAATGAAGGTATAATCTGTATACGCCTATCTGGCACCAAAGCCTTTCAACAGTAGGAGGGTGATAGTCTATATTAAGAGAATTCCATATCTCAGGCCTATGTAATAGGTCAAAAATCTTAACTCTCTCAAGCTGCTGAAGTTTATCAATCATAACTCTGTCTCTTTCTAATAAAAAAAGATAAACATTGAAAATTAAAATACCAAAAATCTACACTATTTATAGAAAACTTTTTGTCATGGATATGAATGTTGTCAAAGAAGAAATTCTAAACCGAATGAATATGAGGGATTTTTCCCTTACATCTAACGACATGATAGACATCATGAATATATTTGACATTAACGAAGAACAGCTTGGCCTTGCCTATAACGCTGTAGTAAGCGATCAGATGGAAGAACTCAATGATACTGGTGACTATATAATGGATTATTTCAGAGATAAAGGAAATCACTATCCTTCATTTGACTCATTTAAGGACGAGTTTGAAAAAAACTACCAAGTATCAGATAATATTATAAGAAGAATGTATAAGAAACAAATTGAAGATGAAAATCAGCTTTCTCTTTTTGAGGTTATAAAACAAGAAGTTGCAAAAGCAATTAATGAAGATAGAGAGTTTAACGCTGCTGCCGCTAGAATTAAAAAAGACTGGGGTGGAGATGAAATTCCAGATGAAAAACTTAATCCAGAAGATTTATTTGGAGATGAATCAATGATTGCTATTTCCGATATTGAAGATGAATACGGAGAAGAAGAAATAGCTCCATTCGGAAGCATGGAAGACCCCAAGAAATTTGTTGACGATGTTACAGGAGAATTAAGTGAAGATGATGACCCTTGCTGGGATGGATATGAAAAGGTTCCAGGAAAAAAATATTACGAAGATGGTTCTTGCAAGAAAAAAACTAGCGAAAACATTGACGAAGTTGAAGAGGGAGTCGATGTAACGCCTCCAGGGCTCATTAAAGTTAGCGACTCTGAAGGAAATCAAATTAAGAGACATATGATCGTAAAGCCAGTTGATGGCGCTGATAAGGCAGGTCGTGTGACTGGATTTGGTGATGACGGACAAGGTAACTTAATAGTACTTGTTGACTGGCAGTGGCCAATTGATATGAAACACACAAACCCAGAAGAAATGGGTAAAGATAAAGTACGTCCAGAAGACGTTGTGGTTAGAAGCCCAAAAATGGAAGAAGAGTCAAAACATAAAACAAAAGAAACAATGGAAGGTGATAATACAGAAATGGTAAAAGAAACAAAGATGCCAGAAACAATAGAAAGATTTGAAAGACTTTCTGGAATGTTAGGTAAAGAAAATATTGCTGAACTAATCCTATTTAAACTAGATGACGATACTGCAAATTCAGTTCTTGATTCAATAGAACAAGATCATAACATAAGAAACCAAGAAGATGTTGTTGATGAGTCTGGAAGGGGGCTTGGAAAGGGTGTTAAAAACTCTGGAGATAGAAATGTTAAGCAAAGAGAGGATGGACACAGTGCTCCTCTTACAAATCTTAACGAATCCATTGATGGCAAGATCAAGAAATTATTTGAAGGGTCTGTTAAGAAGAAAGACCTTATCAACTTTGTAAAAGAAGAGGCTGATAACTACGCTAAAACAATTAGAGAAAAAAGTAAATAATGAAAAATAAAGATATAATAAATAAAGTTCAAGAAATTATTAGCGAGGCTGAAAACAAAGGTCTATGGGCTAATATTCATGCAAAAAGGAAAAGAGGAGAATCTCCTGCTAAGCCTGGAGATGAAGATTACCCAGATAAGAAATCTTGGAAAAAGGCTCAGAAAAGCGAAGGAGATTATCCAGAAGGAGCTTCATATAAAGTTGATCTTTCTGATATTTCTAAATCATCTGATGAAATAAATCAAATGATTGATTCTAGCGAAGAGCTTCCTTCTTGGGTTCAAGACAAGATAACAATAGCA
>Ga0102945_1000524_pt1 | contig 11657 bp, 25 predicted proteins | sample SalPonred_H2O_MG_FD_78207 | JGI IMG/M metagenome (GOLD analysis project Ga0102945, IMG submission 78207) | Salt pond water microbial communities from South San Francisco under conditions of wetland restoration - Salt Pond MetaG R2_restored_H2O_MG ...
CGTATAAAAACAAAAGCGGTTCATTGCTTTATCGATGTTATGATTATTGTTAATTTCAGTTGTTAAGTAATCCTTGACAACTGCTTTTTTATCCACTTCAATTTTTATACGTGACACGTTGTGTGCCATTAAGCCGAACGTACTAATTTCAAACTATCTTCACCAAACCCCGAAAAGGAGTTGAAGTTGTAGCACACGTTTTCTTTCAATCCAAATCCTTTTTGATAAAGTTCCATTCCCTTACTACCAAGAACATATAAAGGTGTTTCGTCACAATCACGCACAAGTCCAATAATGTATAGCCTCATGCCATCATATTCGCAATCCTCGTCCCATCCAATAATTTCAACCAAGTCATTTACTTTGTACTTGTGCTGCTTTTCATTGTTTTCTTGTCTGTAAGTTTTCCCTGTTTCGGGGTTTTTCAAGTCTGCAATGTTTACAAATTCCATATTTCTAAAATTAATGGCACACAACACTCTATATAGTTAATGCGCCAAGTTGGGTCAGTGCTTAATTTAATCGTTTGTGGTAGACGCACTAACCATATACCTACCGTTATAACCAATACTACTCAACCAATCGGTAAGTAAGATGCTTAGTCGGTTCGCCTTTAGTGTGTACTTGTATTCCTATTTCAGTAGGTGTTCCGTTATTATCAGCCATACCGCCAATTCTAACTATTTCGCTCACCTCAATTACTTCGTGTTGTTTCTTTTCTACTACTATGTAAGGGTAATTAATAGAACCATCTTTAAAGTCTTGCACTTCTTTTTCTGTAAAGTATTTCATAATCGTACTGTGCCTAACAATGGCTAAAGTTAATTGCCTTGCAAGGTCTTGTTTTAATTTGATAGTTAGTATTTAAGGCAACTAACCTTAGCCTCTTCCGTTGTAAAACATTAAAACGATTGCACAACAGCAAGTATAAGTAATGCTTACTGTTGTGCTTAAAATCGAGTTTAGTGTTTCAAATACCATAATTAAAAACTTATAGGCTCACCGTCTTCGTCTAATTTCACAAAGGCTATTACCAAGTCATTAAACATATCGTTTGGTTGTCCAGAGTACTCAAACTCTTCACCATTCCAATTTGCTACCTGATAGCCTTCGTCATTCCATTCAGGGCATCTACATAGTACCATTTGTCCGTATTTTAAATCTTTTGTTCTTTCTAATCCTGAGTACATATCTATAAGTTTCTAATTCTATAATTCTGTTCTTTCTAATCGGCTACTACTCATACAATAGCCGTTACCCACCATTTATAGTGATTTACCATTTTCAGACGCAACTATGTGACTTAATTCGTCAGAAAGGTTGGGTAATATCATTCTAACGTTAGAGCATCCGTACATTTCAAATCCACATTCTTTCAGCCACTCTTCCCATTTGCTTTCAATTAGTTTAACAAAACCACTTGGGCTTCCTCTGTCGATATATCTTTGAATAAACTCATCCTTCCTTTTATCCGCTGGGTAAACCAAATAAAAGAAAATACAATTATTTTTTAAAGCATCTCTAACTTCCTTGTGAGAAGAAACAAATATAAACTCATATTTCCCTATATTTTCTTTTATATGCTCAATATAATTCTGTGGAAAGTTTGGATTACGCTCTTTTGTGTTATTACCTTGCTCATCTTTTACCCAACTAAATTCACTACTATCACTATCAATAGTGGTTTCTTTGTTTTGATTGTAAAAATAACTTTTACCTGTGCCTGGAAAAGCGGAAATAATTCTTGTTCTCATTATACTTATAGTTTAAAAACGGTGGGTAACAATGTATAAAAAACATAGCTCCACCCGTGGTTAATATTAATTTCTATATTTTAATTTTTAGTGTTTAATTCGTAAAAACCGACTCCATACCCATAGCCGTTGTACGAAATTATGCTTTTTTATCTTCTCTTACAAAAACTTGTTTACCACATTTAAAGCATTTACCATTCCAATCAGTACTATGCAAACCATCGCATAACTGTTCAGCTTCGCTCGTAAAACAAGGTATATAATTCATTTTTTTAACTGCGTATTTTTCTGCAAAGTCAATTAAATCATAATAATCAAACTGTTTTTTTTGCTTGTCAAACTTATCTTTTGGTTGCCATTGCTCGTTGTAATGTTCTTTATAAAAATCTTCTGCTTTCATTTTGCTTTATTTGTCCGTTAAAAAATCAAATCATATACCAATACCGTTATGGTTAATTAATCTTTAGGTACTATTTTTATTGGATTGTTCTTCCAAAATTCAACACATTCATCACTATTATTAAAAAACATAAAAAACCGTGCATATTTCTCTTTTATTGCTTCCATTTGCTTTATGCTCTTTTCATCCTCTTTAAAATCAAATACACTTTTACCAGACTATTTAGAGTGTAATATTCTGTCTAAAGCTGTGCCATGTAATACAGTTCCTGTATTTTCTTCTGTAGGCAACATTACTACTTGTATTTCTTTATATTCTTTCATTAAATTTAATTTTAAAATTCAAATTTTTTGGTCAATCTATCTATAATATAATCTTTTACATTATCTCCCAACAATTCTGCACTGTTAATGCCTGGAATTGTTGTTTCAACCATTTCTCTTTTACATCCATCACATACAACTTCACATGGACACTCTTCACTATCATAATCAAAAAAAACTTCTTCTTTTTCGATATAAGAATCTACTTTAGTGCAACCTCTGCAGTTTTCTGATTCAAAATCAATCCAATCAACAACCTGATATTCTGTTTTACTAAGTTTAACAGTTCTATATCCGTATATGATAACAATCATACCATTTGGTAGCTTTACTACATTGCCCGATTTAAATTTTTCCATTGTTATAATTTAATAAGTATTTTTATAGATAACGAAATATCTATAAAAACATTACATAATTATTAAAAAATTTAATCTTTAAAAACAGGTTTAAGTTCTATTATGCCTGCAAAACCAAAACTTCTATAATATCTGTGAGTTCCATCTCTTTTTAGTTCCACATTCACACCTGCAGCATTTATATCAACATTATTACCATTCTCATCAGTAAAATGAGAAATTTTAGGAAGAATATATTCTTTTAAATTTGATTTTTTATTGTTTTTCATAGCTAATATTTTTTTTTAAATTCAATTCTTTAGCAACAGATTCTCTAACTTCTTTATTTTTAAGACCCTCCATACATCCTTCAAGCCAAAACGCTCCATACTTCTCAGTCATAGATTTGTTAATCCATTCTTTTCCGTTTATTTTTTTTGTATTAAATAATTGATTCCATACTTTGTTTAAAATTTTCATATCATTAACTTATTTAAATTTATTATATAATTGACTTAGTATATGCGTAATCATTCCAACTTCCCAACCATTACCAGTTGCTTTTACTGTTTGATTATAACTTATTTCACTACAATAATCATCAGGCAAATTCATTAGTCTACATCTTTCTATTTTCGTATAATTTCTAAAGGGTAATTTTTTATTAAAAGCATCAGCGTATCTTCCTGGTTCTAATTTAGTTATAACAGTATCTTTTGCAACGGTTGTAAGACAATTACTTTTATCTAAGTTTTTTGATTTAACTTCAAGACATTGTATTATAGGTAAGTTTTTATCATAACTCCCCTGCTTTCCATGTTCATTTAATCTCCTACCTCGTATGGCGGCTGCCATAGTCATTTCATTACTTTCTAAAATATCTTTAAGTTTTATTTTTTTATCTGTAGGTTCTGAAATTTCAAAATTTGACCAATATAATCTAACTCTATTTTGAGCAGAAGTTAAAGAACTATTCATTTTAATAGGTTTACTTCCTAAATGCTCACTAATTATATCTTGATATTCCTGTTTCATAACAACATTCTCAAGTAGCCAATATTTAGGCTTAACTTCTTTTATCAACCTAACAAATTCAAAGAACAATATACTTCTAGGGTCTTTAAAATTTAATTGTTTTCCACTAAAACTAAAACCTTGACAAGGGCTTCCTCCCATAAGTAAATCAATTTTTGGAAGTTCGTTTCCTTTTATTTTTGTGACATCACCAACCTGTATGGTGTTGGGGTAGTTTTTTTGAGTTACCTTTATTGCATGCCTATCAACTTCAGAAGAAAAATATTTATCAACTTTAATTCCTGAACGTTCTAGAGCTATCTGTCCACAACTAATACCATCGAATAATGAAAGTACATTTATTTTCATTTCTCAAAAATTATAGGTTCTTCACAATATTGGCACTCTCCAACAGATATTAACATCTGTTTTTGAAAGCTCCAATTTTCCGTTTTTTTTATATCTTCTTCATTTGGAAATATACATTTATCTGATTTTGCAATCCCTGTTATATCATATACAACACCCTTTATAAGAACTCTAGCGTGATTAAAAGATTTGTTTACAACAATTTTGCCTCCATATATTTTTTTTAATAAAATTGCAAATTTATAACAATCACCTTGAGTAAACATGGATACTATATACATATTCATTGATTTGAATGTACTTATGAATATGTATATAGTATCCATATACTTCATTTATATATTTTTATTAGAAGGGTTTTTTTCCAATAATTTATCAAATTGTTTAACCCAATCCAAATCCACATTGGTAGCAATTATTACTTCCAAATCACAGTCTTCATTATCTACACAAGTAACGTTAAAAGCATCTTCTTCATTGTCTCTCCAATGTCTTGATACAACTAATCTGAATGTTTTATATTCTTTATCATAACACTCCCAATTTCCATCATGTTGTCTTTTAAATCCTTTCATAAATAATCCTATTTCGTCTAAATAATTTTTTAGAAATCTTGAATCACCTCCTGCAAGTTCATCAATTGCCAGTATCTCACACTTAATGGCTTGTTCAAGCGTAATGTCTTTCTTGATTAATTTCCATCTATCCACTATTTCAGAATCGTGTGGTGGATTTGAGTGATATTTTATAATGCTATCTGCTATTGTCTGCTCCATAATTAACTTATTTTATCTATAATCTCCACTTCAATATTATTTTATTTATTTTTATATTTCCACTTTACTATATTAACAATAAGACCAAAACCTGTTAGAGAACATCTCCAATCTTTACCTATTGCAGACCTAAAGCAAAAATATTCATCTCCTTCATCATCAATGCCTAAAATATCTCTACCGTTTTTCTTTTGCTAGTTTGGCTGTCTCAAATTCTATCAATTGTTCTTCCATGATTATTTATTTATTAATTTTAATGCTTCGTATAACCCTTTTTCTAATGCTTCTTCATATGTATTGTATACTCTACCACTTAATACAGAGTATAGTTCTTCTGACTCAAATGGCAATTCAAAATTTCTAAAAACTTCATAGAAAAATTGTTTTTCAGAATTAGGAAGTACAACTATATGAATATCGTTTTTTTCCCTAATCCACTTTTGAAGTAAAGATTGAGTTGGTCTTGAGGCTAAATTTCCTGATTTTAAACCATTTATATTTTGAAATTTACATGTATTTTCTGAGATAGGTTTAGAAATAGTAGTAATTTCAAAATAATTTTCCACTAATTCATTAAAACCCTTTTCTTTTGCCAGTTTGGCTGTCTCAAATTCTACTAATTCTTCTTTCATAATTTTTCATTTTTTACAATTTCAATTAGCTTTTCAAGACAAGCGTCTTGTGCCTCTTTGTAAGTTTTGAAGTCTCCTAATTCATTTGTGAGAAATAAAGGTCCTATGCCATACCTAAAACATTTACCAACATACCAACATATATCAGCTTCAACACAGTCACAGTCATCATATTCAAATGTAACCCATATACCATGTTCTTCTCTAAGCCAATCAAATGCTTGTTGATATAATGGTGCAGCAATATCAGCACCTTCACTATTACAATAACCTTCTGGACCAGTTGTTGCATTATATAAATTAATTTTACCTGGGCTATCTTCTCTATATGCAAAAAAACAATCTTCATTAAAACCAATATTTTTTAATCTCAATGCTAATTCATATGGTACAAATTCTTCTTTCATAATTTTTCATTTTTTACAATTTCAATTAGCTTTTCAATACAGTCAGAGTTAGAACCATCAGAGTAATTAACAAAATTAAACTCATCCTTTCTTTCTTGAAGCATATAATTACCATTTTTTTTAACCATAATAATTCTATATGTAGAATTTCCATCAATCATAGGAATTAAGAATTTAATAGCTTGTTGCCAAAGTGGCGCTTTTAAAATTGGCCCATTTAAATGGCTTAATTTATAAGTTATCTTATTATAAGATTTTAAACACTTTTCATTAAATCCTAATTCTTTTAAAGATAATGCTAATTCATATGGTACAAATTGTTCTTCCATGATTACTTATTTAATTGATTGTTTTTTACTAATTCTATATTATGTGTATACCCATTATCCTGACCGAAAATATTTTCTTCTTTAATAATCTTAAATTTAAAATTACCATTTAAAATAGCCTTATAATATTTAACTTGTTTATAAGTTTCCATATTATTATCATACCTGATAATAGCTACCTCATCGTCTATTAATATAGACAATTCTGAGTGGGGTATCTCTACTTGTTCTAGATATCTTACTGACTTGACATTTAAAGTCAAAAACAAAACAAATACAGCAATTAAAAAAATCCAAAAAGAAATCTCTTTTTCATCTTGAAATAATGCCACAGTAGCAATAAAAAAAGCGAAAAAACAAAGTATACATATTACAATAAATCCTACCATATCATTTTATTTTTATTATTATTAATTTTTAAATTTAACATGTTTTTATTTTATAACGAAATTTTATTTGAAATATTACACTTTGTTTTTAAGAAAAAGGCGAAGCCATAAGATGCAAAGCATCGCCCCCAGAGTAATACTACATATTAATTCCCCTAGCAGATAAATAATCATCAACCCTTTCAATAATCTCTCTTTTTTTATTATCACACCCTATAGAAACATTATTTAAATTAGCATATTCCCCATGTACAATATTTGCAGCAATATTATAAGCAAACCCCCCTTCATCCTCATCATGGTAATACCCTAAAAATACTTTCTTCATACCAGTAGGTTTAATATCAACCCTCCACTTTACAGTACCACTTCTTTTAAGAATACTAGTGTAAGATAATCCTAAATATTTACTCTTACTACCCTTAGAACATTTACGATTCTTCATATTCTGACTTCTTGTAACAACTCTTAAATTCTCTTTTCTATTATCTAAAGTATTACCATTGATATGGTCAATATGAACATCAGACTTATCCAATACATTCATAATTAATCTGTGTATATAAAATTGCTTTCTCTTTTTTATACCCCCTACAATAATTGTCTTTCTTGTAATAGCATATGGACTCCTAGAATTAGTTGTTAACTTTCCCTCTATAGGATTAATACAAAAATCTTTCACTAATTTATAATCTTCGTTATCAATGAACATTTTTAATTTATTAGTATTAGAAGAATAATTTATTTCTATTTCCATTTTAAACTAATTGAATTTAACTGATATAGATTATCTATAACTTTTTTATGCATTGGATATTTATCTAATGCATTATTATAATTCTTTGTGTAATCATCAATAGAAATTCTCTTACTTGAAGTAGCAACAAATCTACTATTTCCCATAGCACAAATCTCTCTATTTTTAAATTCTTCTTCATTATTATAGTATGGTTGAAACATTTCTATAGTTGTTTCTTTTTTAAACCAACACGCTTTTCTACTAGTAAATCCTCTATTACCAAAACTATTAGGATAAATTGTATAAAGTTCTTCACTATGTACCACAACAAATCTTTTATTAAATGTTCCGTTTAATATATCAGTCAATTCCAAAACTTGATTAATAACATGAATATTACCAAAAGGTAATAAGTAAAAATCATAACCTATCTGAACAATGCCCTTATTATCATCTCTTTGGAAATTATCTCTCTTAGTTACTAATGTTTTATTAATTGATATTTCACGAATAAATTCACCATCTCTATTAAAAGCATCATCAAATGTTTCTATGAAATATGATAAATCACCTGTAGCCTTAAATATCCATTCTCCATGCTCTTTCTCAAATCGCTTGTTCTGAACTTTTCCTATGAAATGAGGCTCATGTTTAACTTTTCTCATAACTTACTTTTTTATGTATAACGTAATTTCTTATTTAATATTACAGTATATTTTTTATCTTATTATATTTTGTTATGTATATCTAATTTTGATAGAGAGTGGTATTTTATCTGCCTTTTTTTATTTTCTACTATGATTCTTTTATTTTCTATTGGTTCTTCCATTTATTATTTCTCTTTTCATATAACGGTAAATTTAATTCTTTTTTTTTAAACTTTAAAATGATACATAAAATTTTATTTAATTATCTTTTTGTAATATGTCTTAGGGAGAGTTTTTTTATATCTATTTTTTGTCCCTTACTAGATATTTGTCGTTAAAAATAACAGGTCAAAAAAACCTGTTATTTTATAGGTTAATTTATAGGGGTATTTTTGTTCATTTTGGGGGCTATTTTTAATTAAAATTTTAAAGTCTTATTGGGGAGAGTTTTTTTGTTTTTTATTGTGTAGAAATTATGGCGAAATTAGAGGGGTATTTTTTAGGGTTTTTTTGATGTGATTTGAGGGACTGGAAAGGAGTTTTTTTTGGGGGGGCTGTAGAGCATATTTTTGATATTTTAGTAACTGTTTTAATATTTTCTCTATTTTATAACTTACTGATTATCATACGTTTAGAGGGAGAGTTTTTTATAAGTGGTAATTTGTGGTAAAAAGTGGGATACAGGCTCCGCAGAATATAGGTGGAATCGGTGCTCGCTCGCCCCCCCCAAAACCCCCATCATCATCAACCAACGCTACAAGCTCTGCAGGTGACAAAAAATAGAGTTATGACATTTAAAAGACATATGTAAAAATGGTTTAAAAAAGTTTTAAATTTAAATTAAGAGGGGGGATTAATTTTTTAATTAAAAAAATGGTGGGGGTATTATTATTGTGATGGGGGTTATATGTTTGAAAATGTGTGGTTTTTTTATTACCACTTTTTACCACAATTTTTAATTAAAAAACCAATATAGATTTTTAATTAAAAAAAATGTTTGATGAGGGACTTGAGGAGTGCAAAAAAATAGGCACAAAAATTCCCCCCTCACAGAACTTAAAAAATTCTGTGAAAAATTTAACATTTACAGTTTATATCCGACAATATAATTGTTGAGATAAACGCATTCAAAAATTTCTCTTGTATAAAAATATGAATCTATTGACGAGCTTGCAAAATGCCAGGATGGATTTTACACTTTAATGTCTGTCTAATAACATTGGGACTTTGTCCCCTCTCATATATGTAACGTTTCAAATATCGAATTATTACAAATGTTTAAAACTTTTTTAAAATAGTCTTTAAGTTTTGTAACAATTTTGAAATGTTAAATTTGGGCATTTAGTTATTTTTTGATTTGTGATTGGGGGGGGTGTATTAGGTGTACGATTTTTTTTATCTAATTTCCAAAAATTTACAAAAACTTTTTTATTTTTTTTTGTAAAAAAATGGAAATTAGATATTTTTTTTCGTATACCCCCTTTCATATTATTTAATTTTTCACAGTTTAACCAGGGCTACAACCAGATTAAAAGTTTATATGTTGGTCCGCGAATTTTATTAAGTATAGAAAAAGAAAAAGCGAACCTTTGGGGGTTCGCTTTAATTTATTGTGGGGGGTGTATATTTATTTTACCATTCTTTTACCCCTACAGAGATGAGGTAATCTTTGTTTAGTATTCTTTTCTTTTGTTTGAGTTGTTTTTTGATGGTCATTTCTAAAAGATTTATTGTTGATTGTTCTCCAAGTTTATCAATCATTTTTGGTATTGTTCCATATTGTTTCCAAGCTAGAACATCATAACCATTACCTGATTCAATTTCAATAAGCAGTCCTTTCTTTTGGTCTCTTTTTATTTTTTTGTTCCACTCCCATTCAGATACTAGAGCTGCACACAGTCCATCTAAATCTTCTCTTAACTCTATTGTTTTATTTGATAGATGAATTGTTATAGGGGGATATTGTTTTATTTTGTTATTAATTTCTTGTTTTATGTTGTGAGCATCTTTATATGTTTGAGTTTGTTTTATGGGGGTGTAATTAAATATTCCTCCATAGGCATCATCATATACATGTAGTGTCTTTTTATTGTCTATGTATATGTCTGCATTAAATCCTAGCATACCATCATGACCAGGAAATGTTTTAATGTTCTTTAAAGATACTTTAAGTTCTTTAGCAATTTTTAATGTTTCTTCTATGTGCTTCATAATTTTATATTTTTTTTGATTTGTTTATTATACGGATGTTGTTTTGATATTGTTACAATTATTATAATTTTTTTTAATTAAATTTATTTTTGTTCTGGGGCGGATGTTTTTACATCCTTGTTATTTTTTTATATGATAGGGGTATACGATTTATTTTATTTAATTTCCATTTTTTTACAGAAACTTTTTTTATATTTTTTGTAAAAAAATGGAAATTAAATATTTTTTTTCGTATACCCTTCATTCATAATATTTGAAATATACACGGCGTCACCAGGGCTGCAACCAAATTAAAAACTTATATGTTAGTCCGCAAAAATTTAAACAAAAAAAACGAACCTTTTTAGGGTTCGTTTTTTTTGTTTAAATGACATTTTTTTTCAAAAAGGACAATCAATTCCCTTTTCGGTCAAATTGATAATTATTTGCATAATCAACCATCCAAACTAAATCAACTTCCTTAGTAAAAAATGCCATTTTTAATTAAGCGTTTTGGTGCTTATACATTAGTTAGGCTTAATTAGGGTCTGCGTACCAAATCGGTCTGCTACCAAAAAAAACCTTTTCCAATCCAAATTGGTCTGCAGTTGGGTCTAATATTTTCCTTCCAATTTTTATGCAGTAATGCTCAACGACTTCACATTCCAAAGGTTCAACACTTCTAGTGCTATCAATATCATAACAAACTATCTCATTGTCAATGCCAATTTCTTGAAGCAATAAAGATAGTGGTTGAGTTACTACCCAACACATTGAATGACTGCTTTTATTACCAAGCAGACCTTTTCTGTATTCCAATGCGAATTGCTTTATTTCTTGTTCATTCATATCTTTCAAATTAACTAAGCCTAACAAAACCTATACGTCAGCTTTCTATCGTCAGCCGAACGCATAGCCAAACCGTTAGCGTTCATTTTACTAACGCACATCGTATTTCATTTTGTAATTCTTGCAACTCAATAGTTTCACCAGTCCAATCAGGTTCTCCTTTAGTTACATATAAAATTATTTCTTGAACTACCTCAATTGATTTATCTCCAAACTTCTCAATTAATTCTAATGCTTTCTTTTTTTGTGCTGTCATAATTTTATATTTTCACCGCCAACGCTCAAAAACGAACCGCTAACAATATGTATATGTAATAAGGCTAATTAAGTTTAGTTATTCGGTTCAATGTATGTGCATAGCCTTACTACACATACAAAAACCGTTAGCGTGAATAAACATCACGTTGAGCGAGATAATTAACACTTCTTTTCGCATTATCTAATGCTTCAGGTAGCCATTTTTCATTGTCAAACCTTTCATCTTCAATAACTGTAATTAAA
>Ga0102945_1000525_pt1 | contig 11632 bp, 12 predicted proteins | sample SalPonred_H2O_MG_FD_78207 | JGI IMG/M metagenome (GOLD analysis project Ga0102945, IMG submission 78207) | Salt pond water microbial communities from South San Francisco under conditions of wetland restoration - Salt Pond MetaG R2_restored_H2O_MG ...
CCTCCGCTTTACTGTAATTATTCATAATTTTTATTTTTTAATGTTTAACTTATTATCTCTTAATCTTACTTTGTAAATGTACAACACTTTTCTATTAATTCCAAATTTGAAATGTTAAAAAATGTTAAAATTCAAAAAACTTTTCACTCTTTATTTTTTCCAATTGTAACCTGTAAATTACACCTGGTATTACACCTGTTTCTTTTGAGTTCCATTGAATATCTGAATCATACTTAAATCCATATCTTTCATAAAACTTACGAGCTCTTTCGTTGAAAGCCCTTACAGTTAATAGTATATTACCAGCTCCTTTTGATTTACAATATTCTACAAACTCATCTAAAACCTTTTTAGTTGCTCCCTTTTGGGTTTGGTCTGATGCAATCTGATGAATAATAAAATCTTTTTGTTTTCTCATTGTTGTTGCGTTTCGAGATAACTTACCACGTTGAGAATATTGTGTAAATGTAATCATTACACCATCTTGTAAAATTAAATTTCCCTTCTTAATTCTACCAACAAGTTTGAATCCCTGTTTGTACATATGTGGAAATATATCAGGATACATATTGATAATGGCCATAGTATCTTCTATGACCTTATCCATTTCTTCACCTTCTTCTTTTATCTGAACTATATTTAATCCCAAAACTTCTTAATATTTAAATCATCTTTATACTGAAACTGATTACTCAATCTATCCTTTAATGTATCTTTTATTTTTTCTACATCATCAGATGTTCCCGCTCCTTGTGCAAACCAAACCTTTTTTCTATATAAAAGTTCATCGGATATTTCACCTTTGAATGCATCTCTCAACAACGGCTTCATTAACCCTTTTTCTGTTTGATATATAGGTGGTATATTTAATGAATACTCTACAAATGGCCTCCAACTATAAGGTGTTCGTATTTCAACAGTACCACCCCACATCATAGATTGATTTTGTGATGGAAAGTTTCCTTTATGTACATCCTTTATTAATTTTCTTCGTGCGATGTCATAAGATTCTTCGGTATAACAGAATCTTGTTATCATCCCATAACTACCCCAAATCTCATCAGATAAATCACCACTAAACACTACTTTAAACCCATGCTTGTGTATCTCTTCACCCAATTTAATAGTTGCAAGTGCACTACCTATATTCTGCCATTTTGTTAATTCAGTTACATATAATGTAGTATCAATTGAATTCATAATTTCATCAGTTGTCATATGAATTTCATGTAATTTGATACCAAATTCTTTAGCCGCCAATCTCGCAAACTTTATATCACTTCCACCATCAGTTGTTACTACAAATGCTTCTAATTTAGGATATAGTTTCGATAACAGATATGTTGTTATTACAGAATCAATTCCCCCACTTAAAATTGTACAAATGGGAACATCTGAAATCATTTTTACTCTTACAGCTTCTTCTAAATCTTTTCTGATTCGTTTAACAATAGTTTCTCTATCATCGTGTATAATTTCCGTAGGTAGTTCATAATAAGTTTTTACATCAGAATGTAATGTTTCGTAGTTGTATTCAACATATGTACCAGGATAAACTGTTTTTACACTCTTTTTGTAAATATCAGATAACGGTAATCCCTTCTTCTCTGAGCAAAATGCTAACTTACAAGTTACTTTATCAATTGAATACCAAAATGGAAGTTCACCAATATAATCTCTAACTAAATAAACAGTAGTATTTCTGGTATCTATAATTGCAAAAGAAAACATACCATCCAAATCTTTAAAGGAATCGATTCCAAATTCTAAATAAGAATTTAGAATTATCTCAGTATCCGATGCGGTTCTGAATGGTATTGTTATCTTATTTTTTAAGTCTTCAGTAAGTTTACTATCCCATAACTCACCATTGTAAACGATACAAACGGTTCTATCTTCATTCCAAAATGGTTGGTTTGCAATATCTGATAAATCCTGTATAGATAATCTATTATGCCCAAAATAGAAATCACCTACATTTTGAATAGTTGAATTATCTCTACCACGATGCAGTATGTTTTCTAAACCTTTTTTTATAGTTTCAGAAGTATAATTATTCCCACCTATAATTCCACACATATTAAAAATTTTTATTTGAATAGTTCATTTTATATATGAACCCACGTTTTTCTATCTACTATTTCTTTGATATTCCAATTTGATACTTTGAAATTTCTAGCAATAACTTTTATAGAAAATCCTTTAGAATATAATTCTCTGATTTTAATAACATCTTCTGATGTAAGTTTAGCATTAGGATGACTCTCACCTCTAACCCTATTATCAAACATCCACGCTTTCCATTGTACCATTTTACAAATATACAAAACTTTTTTCAAATATACAAATTTATTTTACTGCGTTTAAGTAAGTTTCTTTTGACTGTACTCCTACAAATCTTTTAACCTCTACACCATTGTTCAGCAAAACAACTGTGGGTATATTCATTACATTATATTGTTGTGCCATATGTGATTGTGAATCTACATCAATTTTCTCTACAGATACTTCTTGTGATACTTGATTCATAATTGGCCCTAATGTTCGGCAAGGACCACACCATTGAGCTGAAAAATACAAATACTTCATAATTTATTTAATTTAATTGTTTTTAAAAAAGTGGATGGGGAGTAGCGAACACCCCCCACCCGATTTCCGTTCACTATGAACGGTCCTAAGAGTGGTCTTCAAACCACAATACTATTTTGATTGTTTATTAGTTAAACAACCAGTACAGATTTTACTTAGTTCAATTAGTGGTGGGATTTTACTCCCACAACACTTACATTTGTTCCATTTTGTTTTATCCATACTACTATCCATCGCATGAGAGGCATTCTGGATCCATTGCTTGTTGTGCAATATCACCTCTTAATACAGATTCAGTTCTTGTATAATATAACGTTTTTACGCCTTGCTTCCAAGCTTCCATATGTACTTGATTCATCCATTTTGGTGTAGCTACTGATGGAAATGCTAAGTTAAGTGATACTGATTGGTCGATATATTGTTGTCGAATACCTGCCTGTCTTACTAACTCTAATTGATTGATTTCTTTGAATGTTTTGAATACATCTTTAACCTTATCAACTTGTGTAGTTTCAGTAACATCTTCTAATTTTGTTAATTTACCATCAACATAAACCCAATTATCTAACTCTGCAATATCTTGTACCGAACCACCATCTGCTAAGATTTTATCCCAAGTTTCTTTGTTATTGATTCCAACCTTTCTAAGTACCTTTCCTAACTCTTTGTTTTTACGAATAAACGTACCTTTTGCAGTTTGTTCTGTAAATACGTTAGCTGCCCAAGGTTCAATACCTGCTGATACATTGCCTGAAAGTTTAGAGTTTGATACCGTAGGTGCAATTGCTCGTAAGTGAGTGTTTCTCATACCAGTTCCAACACACCATAAAGGTTCTCCATATTCTTCAGCCATATCTCTACTTGCTCTCTCAGATTCAATCTTCATTTGTGAAAATATCTTTCTCGTTTCAAATTGAGCTAATAACCCTTCAAATGGAATTCCTTTTTGTTGTAGATAAGTATGCCATCCTAAAGCTCCAAGACCTAATGCTCTACCTTTTTCAGCCGAACGTACTGAGTTTTCAAATCCTCTCATATTTTTAGCTTTCTGAATGAACTCTTCAAGTACACCATCCAAAAACCAAGTTGCAGTATAGATTAAATCAGTATCTTTCCACTCATCATACTTTGCTAAGTTAAGAGATGATAAACAACAAACAAATGAATGTGATTCATCGGTATGAAGTGTAATCTCAGAACAAATGTTAGTCATAAACACCTTCAACCCATTCTGCTTATATGCTTCTGGATTATGTTTGTTTACGTTCCCTTTAAACATAATATATGGTTCGCCAGTAGCTTTACGTTTCTGTAAAACTTTACCCCATCTTCGTCTAGCTTCAGGTTCACCATCCTCTAACTGCCTCATAAACTTATCACCAACTACAACACATTGATGTAAATTTAAACATTGCCTGTTTACATCACCTTTAGGTTCTCTGATTTCAATCCATTCATCAAAATCACCATGTTCGATATTTAAGTTAACTGATGCTGCACCTCTACGAACTGCACCTTGATTGGTTGCAATAATAGTAGAATCGTAAATCTTAGTAAATGGAACTACACCATCTGATGTACCATTTTGTGCTATAGTTGTACCTGCTGGTCTAATCATATTAATACCAACACCAACACCACCACCATGCTTTGCAAGTAACATCATCTCTAAATTCTTAGTTCCGATATCTTGTATAGAATCTGCTACATCAATACCAAAACATGATATTGGTAACCCTCTATCAGTTCCAGTGTTACTAAGTACTGGTGTTGCAAGGTTAAGCCAACCACACCAAATGTAATCAAAAAACTTACTCGAAAGGTGATTTTTACCCAAACGTCTAGCAACTGTGGTTGCTACTCTCCAATACGCATCTTTAGGTGTTTCCCCTTCAAGTAAATATCCTTTTGATATGGTTTTGACATATATCTCAGTATTTGCCCATTCTGGAAAATCTACACCTATTTCCCATCCTAATTCTTCTCCGTAATTTTTCATTCTTTTATAAACACCCCATTTTCGGTTTTACCTTTGCGGTCTTTAATTTCATTCCACGCTGCTTCTAAACACTCATTTGGTGTAAATCCACATTGATTTGCGAGAATGATTAAAGTTACAAACGAATCACCAATACCATCTTTCAACTCTACTTCATTGTTTTTAGCTAATGCTCCTGCAGTTTCTCCAACTTCTTCCATTACCTTTAACATTTGTTTTGTTGCATTTTCAGGTTTTAGCAATCCCTTTGAGTCCGCCCATACACCGACATTATTAATTAAATCATCAAATAATTCCATAACTTTTTTTTATTGTTTTTATATTAATTTATTTACCAAATATCATTGAAATCCTCACCTTCACCCGCTTTACTATAGTCAGTAGGTCTTACTGCAAAGAAATCTGTCCAAGTAATACCACCTGTCAGATTATAAAACCAATCTAATTCTGATGCTTTCTTCTCATTGAAATCGAAAATAGATTCATATCCAAGTTCTCTGAGTTTTTCATTTGTTCGTTTTACAATAAAATGTTTTAGGTCATCTTTTTTAAGATTTTCTAAATCACCCTTTTCAAACATTTTATCAATAAATTTAAGTTCCATGTCCGACATAAGTTTAGATGCTTCTTCAACATCTGATTTTACTTCTTCTTTCAACTCTGGGAACTCATCACACATATGTCTGAATAGCTGACAACCCATCTTAGAATGTAAAGATTCATCTCTTACACTCCACTTCATCTGTTGTCCGATACCTTTCAACATATTTCTCATTTGGAATGAATAGAGTACTGCAAATGAAGAGTATAATGATACTCCTTCAGCGAATGCTGAGAATATTGCTAATGAACGTGCTACTTCTCTTCTCGCTTCTGCATTTGTTGCTAAATCTTTATGAGTCCATTCAGATGTAGTTGCAGTTAAATATTCAAACTTTTCAGCAATTGCAGGTTCATGTAAGAATGCTTCAAAATCTTCTAACCCTAATGACTCATTCAAATATGAATATGCAGTAGCGTGAATAGTTTCTTGTGAACCAAACATCATAGCCATTTGTTTGATTTCATGTTTAGGAAACCATTTCGTTACCATAGTAGTCCAATAATCTGATACAGCACATTCTGTTTGTGCAAATCCTAATAAGATATTACCTACTAAATGTTTTTCATCTTCTGATAAGTTTTCATTCCAATCTTTAATATCACCTTGCATCGGAATCTCAGTATGTAACCAGAAGGCTTGAGCCTGTTTAAGCCAACCTTCAGTGTAATATACCGGATATTCAAATGGTTTATATGGTATTCGTTCTTCAAATAATTTACTCATAGTTATTTTTCCTATTTTTTTATTATTAAATGTGATGTGGGTGAATATAAATATAGATTAAAAATCAATATCACCCCCCTTCATATCATTATATTTTTGTAATAAGTTTTTACGAACCATTGATTCACCCTTACTCATATCTTTTTGGGTATTTTTACCATCAATCGAATCATCAGAGTAAATTTGAATCCTACCATTACTCATATTTGCTTTAGATGGAAGTGTCATCCCATCAGGTCCAAATCTGTTTTTAATAACGTGCCAACGACCCGTTCCAGCTAACTTATCTTCAATCTTTCTACTCAAAGAAACAACGAAATCAGCAGTCATTAACTTAGAGAATGAACCTGCAATTGAAGTACCTGTAATAACATCATCATTAGCCCCACTACGATTGATTTGAGATGCCGTAAATAATGGACATTCATACTCACCTGCAACACCCCTAAGTCCCTCTACAATCTCTTCTAACTCTTCATGTCGTTCTTTTCTATTGTTACCTTTCAACAAATCAGCGTAATCTACAATAATAACATCAGGATTCTTACCTTGTAGTTTCAACTTATCTAAAGATGCTCGTAATGTATTTAATCCTGCTGATTTTGTAGGCCAATACTTTACAATAAGTTCACCTTTTAAGTTTTCAACCTGATGTGTTACCTCTTCCATATTATATTTTAGATTTGGAACGGCAGTACCTGTTAGAACAGCATCATATCGTTGGCCAACGTAACCTTCGTTCAGTTCTAATGTATAATGTACAACAGTTTTACCCAATTTCGCAGCGGCCATCCCAACATTTACCAATGCCCACGATTTACCAATACCAGGTGGTGCCGCGAACATTATCAATTCACCCTTACCAAAACCACCATCAACTAATTCATCAATAACATCCCAACCCGATGGAATAACATCTCTAACAGTTGATTCATACCGTTCTACTATGTGATTTTTATAATCATGCCCCACATCAGTATCTTGTCCAGCTTTCATAGCCGAATCAATCATTGATTTGATAGTATCAAATTTACCATCTTCCAATAACCCAACTGATTCTAATATAGCATTCTTAAATGTTTGATTTTTACAAAATTGTAATGCCTCTTCTTTAACATACCCTAAATCATCAGATTCAAGAGAATTCCAAACCTGTTTTAAGTTATCTACAATCGATTGTTTTAGTACATCCCTATCAACTCTATCAACCTCAGTTTTAAACACATCTAAGGTGGGTAATTCTGAGTATTTATCAAAGTGATTTAGAGTTTTAGTAACCAACCACTCATTAGCTTCAGAATCAAAATATTCAGGTTTAAGAATATCATACACCATTTGAAGGAATATTCTATCCGTTACTAGTGCCGATATTATTTTTATTTGAAACGATGTTCCGAACTTATTTCCAAATTTATCCATAGTATACAAATATACGAATTAAATGTTAAATAAACAAACTTATTTTCTAGTTTGTTTTGAGTATTTATCTAACTCACCCCAAGTATTCACTAACCACGTTTCTACGTTTTTGAACGCAGTGTATAGTTTATCAATCATAAACTCTTTTTTGAATTGAAATGAGTTTAATCCATTTATAGGTGAATCGATGATACCTCGTACATTTGATGTAATAGCAGAACCCATTATAGGGTCTGAAAGTTGCATTAAATCGTAATTTAACTCTAAAGTATCTTTATGATTAAGAATCTTAGTTTTCAACTTTTCATCATCCAACTCATTAACCCTCTCTAATAAGGTTGATACCCCATCAATTTCATCACCTTGTAAAAAGGTTAGTTTATTAACTAAGGTTTTAGGTCCAATACCAGGAACACCTGGAATATTATCAGATTTATCACCATCAAATATTCTATAATACACTAAGTTATGTGCTGGAACTCCATAGATTTCATGCACATTATCATTAGTTATCATTTTCTTTTTAGTTGGTTGCCATACTGATATCCTATCATCTACTAATTGTAGAAAATCTTTATCAGATGAAACAATAATCACCTCTTTTTTGAAGATATGTCTAGCGGTATATGCCATAATATCATCAGCTTCAATGTGGTCTACATAACATACATCAACTGGTAAGAACTGTAAGTATTTAATTACAGCACTGAAGTTTCTTTTCATAGATTCCGCCTGGTCTTCCAAATCTTCGTAACCAACTAATCTGTTAACTTTGGTTAATCCAGTTCTACCTTCTTTGTAACCATTGTGCATTTTCTTTCTACGAGCTGAACCACCTTTACCATCAAATACAATCAATACCCTCGTTGGTTTGTTGTTTCTAATAAGAGCACCGAGAGATAACAGAAAACCTGTTACCCCTCCTACGTGCTCACCATTATCATTCAATGTCGGCACAGCCCCAAAACAGCGTATGAACATATTGAGTCAAAGGCCGTCGACAATGAGAACTTTGTCATTGACAAGTCTCGAGTCGACGGCGCTTATATTTTTTAACATTTCACTATACTTCGTATTCATTTATTTTATTTTTTATGAATTTTATTTTATTTATAACATCAAGCGATTCAAAATCAGATTGCCATATTACTGTTAAATTATATCCATTATCAATTGCAGTTTGTATCTTACACTTATCATATTCCCAAACATCTTTAGCATATCTATTTTTAGATTTATCAAAATAATTTTCGTCAAAAATTCTGTTATCATAATGCCAATATGTTCCGTTATACTCAATTATCAAATTCAATGATTTTACAAATATATCATACGGCTTACCTTCAATAAAATATTCACTTATTATATCATACCCCAAATCAATCAATAGTTGCTCTACTTCAGAATGTCCCTTACTTTTAAATGTAGGTTTATGTATTCCGGATTTCCATTGATTTCTTGTTATTTCTGATAATAAATCTTTAGTTTTTTGTGAATGCGTCCAACCATCGGGTTGGGTTCGACCACGTTTAACAGCAGATTTACTCATTTTTAATTTACTGTTTTCACTAAATTTACGATTTTTTGATTTATTACTAATTTTAAGTTTTGTTTCATCTGTATGCCACTCGGTGTTATTTCTTTTACGACTTTCAACTCTTTTTAATTTTGCACTTTCAGTTTGATTTTTAGGTGCACAATATTTAATCATATTTTGGCGAGATTTCTCTTTCATCTCATCATTATTTTTCCATGCTTCAATATTGGATTGTCTAATCTTTTCAACAATCTTAGGGTCTCTCGGACCACGCTTTACACCAGTATTGGTTTTAACCATTCTCTCAATCTGAATAGATTTGGTTATTGATTTTATAGTAGATTTACCATAAGCGGAATATAATTCATTTCTAATATATTGTGCCCGCTTATGGTAAATTTTACTTAATTCAGATATTGATTTACGTTCTATTACTAATTGGTCGTATACGTTTTTTATGTTCATACTAACTCCCATTTTATATAAATATGGGAACTACACTAAAAACACTAATAAACTATTAGATTTCGTGCGAATCATCGAATTGGGTTGTATCTGTATTTGCCGATTCGGATGCCTCTTGATATCCTAATATGTATGCATCACAGATTTGTTTATACATTTGTTCTTTTACTTCAGGTCTATCTTCTAAAAGTTTAGTGAAATCTTTTGCTTGAAACTTAATTTCTTCACCTGTACTTTCATCAACCCAAGTATACCAAGCACCACCTTGCTTTAGTATTTTGTATGTTTTCATAGTATTTAACCACGAACCATATCTATCGATACCTCTATCAAAGTAGATTTCAAAATCAACTGCTCTTAGTGGTGGCCCCATTCTGTTCTTAATAACCTGAACTCTGGTTTTAATACCAACTGTCTGGTCAACACCACCCACTTTAGAGTTAAGTTTACCCATTTGTTTCATCCTCAATCTACACGATGCATGGAAACCTAATGCTTTCCCACCTGATGTAGTGTAAGGGTCACCAAACGATACACCCATTCTAACTCTAAGTTGATTTGTAAATACTACTAAAATTCTCTCTCTACCAATCATATTAGTAATCTTTCTCATTGCTTTTGAGATAATGATTGCTTTCTGAGTAGCGTATCCCGCTTGGTCGTAATCGGCCGCTAATTCAACCTTTGTGGTTGCCGCTGCTACTGAGTCAACTACGATAGTTACCAATCTATCTTTATCAGATTTCCTAATAGATTCGATAATTGAATCCATAGCATCAAAGATATCTTCCACCGATTCTAAAGGTACATAAAGTAACTTTTGAGTATCAACACCTAATGCTTCTAAGAACTCTTGATTGATTGCGTTTTCCGTATCAATATACACAGCTAAACCACCCTTCTTTTGGGTATTTGCCAATGTATGTGCTGATAGGAGTGATTTTCCACTTGCTTCTAAACCCGTAACTTCAACAATCCTTCCAACAGGAAAACCGCCGTTAGGTCGGTTTGAAATCGCCAAATCTAACATATCATCGCCAGTAGACACCCACTCTGTTAAATCAGTGGGTGTCTGTTCTGAGCCATCTAAGAAATATGCGACTTTTGATTGTCCTTTGAACTTCTTATTAAGGTTATCGGCAAGAAGTGAACTTAGTTCATCTCTATTCGTTGCCATATATCTTAATTTTATGAGTTAAATAAATCATCAAATGCATCTTTTACGTTTGATACACTTGCGTTTGAGTTTTGTGGTGCTTCATCTTTAAATGGAGCATCTGATGGTTGGGATTGAGTTGGATTTGATTCAGTTTCTTCCGAATCACCTACTTGACCAGTTTCCATCCAAGTTTCTAATAGAGATTTCATCTCATCATAAGAATACTTTTTGAACATTGATGGTAGTTCAATCTGGTCTTTCAACATACCTAACACATTCTTGTCTTCTGTAATAGGTGTTTGATTTGGTTTTACTCTGATGTAAGTTTCAGGATAGTTCTTACCCAACTCTTTAGCGGTTTTAAACTCAACAGTAATATCTCTACCACTTGTTGGGTCTGTTAAATCACCATAATCCGGGTCTGCAAAGAATGCAAGAAGTTCTTGATACACAGTTTTACCAAATCCCCAAAATTTAACTCCCTCAGATTCTTCACCACGAACCAATACAGGAACGTAAGTTCTCATCTTAGGTGTTAATTGTTTTGATAGATTCCAATCGTTTCTATCACCAGTTGCTTTCAATTGGTCAGCGAACTCTACTAATGGGTCTGCTTCACCATGTGTTTGAGGTGATAGAATGTTCTTACCACCAAATCCATAGTGGAAAAACAATTCAATGAAAGGGTTTGATTGATTGTGCACGTAAGGAACGATTCTTACTTGCTGTTTACCTGGTTTAGGTTTCCAAAGGTTATCTGTTTTCTTTACCTTTGTTTGTAGACTGTCCAGTCTGTTTCGGATTGCGTTTAAGTCAATTGCCATAATTTACTTTTTTTAGTTATTAATTATTAATTATTTATACAAATATACGAATTACTTTTCAATAATCCAAATTATATTTCAATTATTATTCTCAACACTTATTTAATCCCATGTGTTGATATGGTTACAAATATACTAAAAAGGTTTGGAATTTCCAAACCTTTCTCGTATTTTATTTAAAGAATATTTTTATAACGATACTCATCTACCAATGGATATTTCTTTTTTAACATTGGGTATATCTTAGAATTCCAATATTTTTGAGCCTGTTGAACTTTTTTCTCAGTTTCTGCTGATAAGTCATTCTTAAATA
>Ga0102945_1000526_pt1 | contig 11631 bp, 6 predicted proteins | sample SalPonred_H2O_MG_FD_78207 | JGI IMG/M metagenome (GOLD analysis project Ga0102945, IMG submission 78207) | Salt pond water microbial communities from South San Francisco under conditions of wetland restoration - Salt Pond MetaG R2_restored_H2O_MG ...
ATTTTAGACCGTATTATACATCAATTGGTTTATATAATTCAGAAGGTGATTTACTTGCAGTTGGAAAAATGGCATCAGCTATTAAAAAACGAACTGATGTGGATGTAACTGTAAAGGTTAGATTTGATTTAGATGGGCCGTTTGGAACTCCTACCGTTGATGAATTAGAAACACCGACTAACTATACGTTGAGTAATGATGGTAATGGTAAATTTGTTTGGAATAAACAAATAAATTAAAAAATAATAAGTTATGGCAAAAGGAAATTGGAGCCACATTCAAAAGTCTAAAGGACATAAGAGTGGGCTTGAAACTCGGATAGATGAACAACTCAAATCAAAAGGAATTGATGGTGAGTATGAGCAACACGAAATCAAATATATAATTCCAGAAACACATCATACATACAAGCCTGATTTTAAATTACCAAATGGAATTTATATAGAATCTAAGGGGTGGTTTTTACCAGAGGATAGAAAGAAGCATCTTTTAATTAAAGAACAGAATCCTGATATTGATTTAAGGTTTGTTTTACAATCACCAAACGGTAAGATATATAAAGGTTCTAAAACTACATATGCACAATGGTGCGAGAAGAACGGATTCAAATGGGCTAAGAAAGAAATCCCAACTGAATGGATAAACGAAAAACCTAAAAAAATATTTTTTGGATAATTGAATTCTTTTTCGTATATTTGTTAAAATATGGAAGAAAGACTACTTACTTTATTAGAATCTATCTTAGGTAAATCTAAGAAAACATCAGGTAATAACTATGCCTTTTTCTCTCCATTTGCAGAACATTATAAACCAAAATTAGAGGTAAACATTGGTTTAAATTCAAAGGGTTCTAATCCCTGGCATTGTTGGATATCTGATGAAAAGGGTAAAAGTATCCGTTCTCTTTTGAAAAAGTTAAAAGTATCAAAAGAAGTTTGGGAAGAACATAATTCTATTTTTAGTAGAAAGTATAGATACTCAAATTTACCAAAAAATGAAAACAATGGTAAAACTGAGTTAGTTCAATTACCGAAAGAATATATTCCAATTTGGAAGCCATCTACATCAGTTATCAGAAAACACGCAATTCGATATTTGGAAAGTAGAGGAATCACTCCACCCGAAATGGTTAAGTATGAAATCGGATATTGTGAGGAAGGTATATATAAACATAAAATAATTGTACCATCATATGATTCAAATGGTAGATTAAATTATTTTGTAGGTAGAAGTTTTTACGAAACCACTCATAAACATAAGAATCCAGATGTATCCAAAGATATAGTTGGGTTTGGGATGATGGTAAATTGGGATTTGCCTATTGTAATTTGTGAGGGTGTATTTGATGCAATTGCAATAAGATTAAACGCAATACCACTATTTGGTAAATCACCACAATCAACTCTACAATCGGAAATAATCCGTAGGGGAGTTGATAGTGTTTACTTAGTATTAGATTCAGATGCATTTAAAAACGCATTAAGATTTGCTGAGAATCTAATGAATGAGGGTATAAATGTTTATTTAGTAGAAATGGGAGAATCCGACCCATCTGAGTTGGGATTTGATGTAGTTAACGAAAAAATAAAAAATACAAACCCATTAACGTTAAGAAAGTTAATGGAGTATAAGTTGGTAGGTATATGATAAAATCGAAAAAAATTAAATATGATGGTAAAATAAACAAAATTTACCATATAGCTGATGTACATATTCGTAATCTAAAAAGACATCAAGAATATAGAGAGGTGTTTGAGAGGTTATACAAATATATATCAGATACAAAAACTGATGATGCTGTTATAGTATTGGCTGGTGATATTGTTCACGCTAAAACTGATATGACACCTGAGGTTATTGAAATGACACAAACATTTCTAAAAAGATTATCAGATTTATTACCTACAATTATGATACCTGGCAATCATGATGCCAATCTGAATAATCAATCGAGATTAGATGCATTATCACCAATAGTAAACGCATTAAATCACCCAAACCTACATTATCTAAAAGATACGGGTGTATGGAAAATGGGTGGAATTTCCTTTTCTCACTCTTCGGTATTTTCTGAGGAAACTGGTATAGTCCCTGCATCTGAAGTTAGTGGTGATTATAAGATTGCTTTATATCATGCACCTGTAGATAAGGTAAAAACCGAACATGGGTTTCAAATTGAAAACAAAAATGTAAGTGTAGAATCATTTAATGGGTATGATTTAGCTCTATTAGGTGATATTCACGTTCCAAATCAATGTTTACAAGAATATGAAATTGAAACTATGGATGTTTATGAGAGTGAATTACAAGAATACCTAAAAAAAGGTTGGGAAATTTCTAAATAATCTTAATGGTTTTGTATAACCGTAGATACTTATATATGGTTATACAAAATCAAATAAGGATAATTATGGCAAAACGAAGAGCTAAATGGGTCGATAGAAATTGTGAATATTGTAATACTGAATTTGAAATTAAAGAAAGTTCATTAAAATATGGTAGAGGTCGGTTTTGTAGTAGAGAGTGTTCAGATAAGTATAAGACTACCATAACAGGTAGTAATCATTATAATTTCGGAAACACCCATACAGATGACTGGAGATACAAACGAAGTATGGAAATACAACAGCTATGGAAAGATGATGGTTATAGAAAAAAAGTTAAAGAAGGTCGTGATAGATTTGTTGAACAAAACGGGTATTATCCTGGAACGGATGCACATTCCAAATCCAAAAGAAAAAATACAATGGTAGATTTATATGGGATTGAACACAATTGGAATGGTAAATATGGTAATCGGATTTGTGATATTACATGTGAGACTCTATATGGTAAACCCAGCATAGAACTACGACTATCGGCATCATTATCTCCCGAATCCATCGAATCTCGTAGAAAGACTCTAATAGAAACTATATCAGGTGTTTCATATGATGTATGGGAATCTACAAAAACTGAGAAAGAATTATATTACAAAGAAGTATGGAGACATACCAGAAAACAAAACATTGAATTATTAAAACATTACGAAAAACGAGGTAGAGCTGGTATATATGGTACATATCATTTAGACCATATAATACCCATAATATATGGATTTTACAATAATATATCAGCTGATGTAATTGGTGATATATCAAATTTGGAATTTATACCCGCCATTGATAATTGTTCAAAAAGTTGGAAATATGAAAAAGATTAAAATACAAAGAAAAAAACCCAAAATTTCTTATGTGGGCTCGACTATTATGCAAAATCATTCTGAAGCAAAATACCCAGATCATGGTATTTTAGTATGGGATGTACTTTCTAAAACATCTGAGTTTGTTCCTATACACAATGATTATGGGTACGTTACGGTTGATGTAGAGAACGGAACTGTAGTTGGTAACCCAAATATACCAAACAAACCTCGTATGCGGGTTAGGGTGACAGATACTACTCAATCTGAATTAAAGAAGGTTCTTTCTAAAATACGAGTTGGTAGAAAAGTACAAGAAGTATCTATTCAAAAAGTAATAACGGATAAGAAAAATTCAGTTAGTGGTTCTAATATCATACTTCAAAATGTAAGAGATGTTGGTTTTCAAAATAAGCTAATTGAAGATTTTCTATCAAGTAGATACATCATTGGTGATAATCAGTTAGATGTAATTCGTAACATAAATAATGATATCAATCAAAAGTTAGGCACATCTGTTGGTATGAAGAACATCATATGGAAGCCAAAGACATTTGAGTTTAGTAATATGTTTTCATATGGTGATGGTAACGTAATTGATTTTTCTCAAATGAAAGGTGCTTATGGGATATTTGCCCCAAACGCTAGTGGTAAATCATCACTATGGGATGCATTATCATTTTGTATTTACGATAAATGTTCACGTACCTCAAAGGCAGTTGATGTTTTAAATTATTCAAAATCTAGATTTGATTGTAAGTTTAATTTTGAAATTGAAGGTGTAGATTATTACATTGAAAGAATTGGTAAAAAATCACCTAAAAGGGGAACTGTAAAAGTTGATGTAAACTTCTACAGAATTAATGAAGATGGTTCGACTGAATCCCTAAATGGAGAGGAACGTAGAGATACAAATTCTATGATTAGACAGTATGTGGGTTCTTATGATGATTTTATCTTAACGGCAATGTCTAACCAATCTAATAGTGGTGGGTTTATTGAAAAATCTCAAAAAGAAAGAAAAGAACTTCTTGCTCAATTCTTAGATATGGATGTATTTGAACAATTGTATCAAGTTGCAAATGAAGAAATAAAGGAATTAAGTGCGTTACTTAAAGATTATAAGAACCAAAACTTTACTGAAAAGTTATCAGATGCTGAAGAAAGTTTCATTAAAAACAAAAATAAAGTTGTTGAAACTCAAACATTATTAGATGAATACACCCAACGTAAAAATAAAGTAGGACTTCGTATTGAAAAATTAATTAGTGAGTTAATTTCTGTAGATTCAACAGTGACTGATACTGATAATCTTTTAAAAATAAAACAAAGTGTAGAAGAATATGTGAATGAAAAACAATCTGAATGTACTGAGTATTCTGATACTTTAAGTGATTTAAAGTCTAAATTAAGTGAAACTCAATCTAAATTTAACAGATATGATTTAGTAAGTTTAAAGGAAAATCATTTAAAATACGAAATGTTTGCAGAGCAACTACAAACTATTCAAAAACAAATTAACGAATTGGATCGAGAAATTGATCATAAACAAAAACACTTAGATGGAATCGGTTCTCTTACATTTGATGATGGGTGTGAACATTGCGTAAAGAATAAGAATACACCATTTGCTAAACAGGCTCAATCACTGGAAACTGAAATTAAAAAATTATCATCAATACGAATTACACATTCTGGTCAATATGATACTGCTTCAATGGGTAAAGCTAAACATGATGTGAATGATATTTTATTAGAAGTTCAGAAATTAAAATCTCAAATTGATGATTATGAATCTCAAATAGAAAAAGTTGAATTACAATCTAAGTCTTGTAATTTAGAGCTTACTCAATTAAAAAACAAAATTGAAAAAATTGATAGTGATATTAAAAAATCAATTGAGCAGAAAGAATCGGTAAAACATAATACAAAGATACAATCTGAAATTGATAAATACAAACAAAATCTAAAAGAAATTGAAGATTTAATATATGAAACGAATGATACTTTAATCGATGTAAGTGGTGAAGTTAAAATAGCTGAAAATACAATAAAAACTATAAACCAATCAATTGATAAATTGGCGTATATGGAGCAAAAGTATGAGGGGTATGAGTATTACTTACAATGTGTAAAGAGAGATGGAATCCCATATGAGTTAATTTCAGATGTGCTACCTAAGTTAGAAATTGAAATTAACAATATTCTACAACCATTGGTAGATTTTCAGATATTACTGAATACTGATGGTAAGAATATAAATTCATACATTGCATATGGTGATACAGAATTCTGGCCATTAGAATTGACGAGTGGTATGGAGAAATTTATATCATCTGTGGCAATACGAACTGCTTTAACAAATGTATCAAATTTACCTCGTCCAAACTTTATAGCAATTGATGAAGGGTTTGGTTCATTGGATAGTGATAACTTTAATTCGTTATACTTATTATTTGATTACCTAAAGAATCAATTTGATTTCTTAGTAACAATATCTCATATTGATAAAACACGGGATATGGTTGACCAAATAATCGATATTACCAAAGTGGGTGGATTTTCATCTATTAGATATTTATAGTAAATAAATAAGTTGGAGAATGAATGTCATTAACATTTAAAAGGTCTACACCTAGAAGTTATAAGAATTTAGATATATTAATAAACGATACCACACCCCTATCTAATAAATATTTTAGACTGTCGGATGTGCCTGATGTATTATGTAAAGGTAAAAACTTAATAAGAATTTCAGCACATCCGACTAATCTATTACCCAACTCACAAATAATAGTTGATGTAACGGATTCTAATGGAAATCCTATTTACTTTGAAATACCAGATTACTTAGAGCAAGATAAAAGTAGAGTAATATCTATTTGGATTTATCACGATAAAGGTGATGATAATACTCCAAATGGTGATGCTATTATTGATATTTACGGTATCGCTCGGTTTGATGAAACTGGTAATCAAGTTCCTGAAAAATATAGAGGAAAACACAATCTTAAATGGTCGACGACTATAAATGTAGATAGAACACGCGATAATATATCACCGATTATTTTTAAATCAACATCACTACCATCAGCAGCATTATCTGAAAGTATAGAGGTTTATAAAAATAGTCCATTAAATGGTACTGATTTAGAGTTAACAACAGTAAGTGGTAACGGGGCATCTTATTTTTATAAAGGAACAACTCCAATTGTTAAGATATCCGATAACACTTTTAATAGTGAAATGGTTTTATTTAATTTACAATTAGGTAACTTTACAACAGAGGCAACACCTATAAGTAACAATGAGAACCCTATAAATATATCATCATATACATCGAGTGTAAAAAGTGTAATTGATACTAATACTGTAATTTTAAATAACCCGTTTACTACTGAGTTTGATGATAGGGATGGGTTAGTTCATACATTTACATCAATTGAATCGGCTGATTACACTATATCATATTTTCAAACATCTTCACAATCTGCAACTGAAAACCAACGTTCATTTGCAAACTTAACATTTGATGGGTTAGACCCAATTGTGGGGGTTGTTAATAAAATAAAAGTATTAATAAAATCAGATGGGTTACCTGGTGATTATGAATTACTCAATGAAGTAACTGTACCATTTAGTTCATCATTATCAATTAAAGTTCCAATACCATCTGAACATCTAAATGACCCTAAGTTATTAAAATTTCAATACTTAAATTCAATTGGTGAGATTTCAAGAACCGAAACTATTTTAAATCCATACTCATTTGAAGGTGGTAACTATTATTTTGGTGGGCGAAAAAACCTAATAAGTGGTTCTATGTTTATTTCAAACACTCTTAATAGTGGTATTGAAATGGGTGGTGTATCATCTGGATTTATACGTTCAGTTGGATATGAAGGTATTACATCGGCATCATTAGGTAAGGGGCCTGGTGGTTTCATCATATATTCAGGTTCTGATAATTTAGTAATTGGTGAAGACCAGTTAGATGGTGTTGGTATAGAATTAGTTGGTGATAATGATGATAGACATCTTATATTTACAACCGCAAACGGTGGTTTATTGGATGTTAAAACTGATAAATTCTTCATTGGAACATCTGATACTCAATTTATAAGTGGTTCTGATGGTAATATTGAAATTAGTTCATCTTTATTTCACTTAGACCCTCAAAATAACTTATTAGTCATTGGAGCGGATGCAGTTATTAATGCAGATTTAACTGTTAATAGTTTAAGAACACCCGCTGTAATAAACGGTGCCCCATCGACAAGAGCAAATTCATCATCATCTATTGATTCCGATGGTTTTGCTAGATTCGTATCGGCATCGATTGGTGGTTGGGATATAACAACGGGTTCTATCGAAGGTGGAAACCTTATAATGAAGCCTGAAGGTACATTACAGACATCGGATTTCTCTTCTGGCGTTAAGGGTTGGAAGATTTCTTCTGAAGGTAATGGAACTGCTGAATTTGAAAATGTTCGAATCAGAGGAACTATGGCAACGACCACATTCGAAAAAGAAACTGTAAACGCAGTTGGTGGTCAGTTATATGTAGCAAACTCAACCACATTATCTGGTTCAATTCAAACTGATATAACAACCACTACAACTGTTAATGGTATTGGTACATCATTTCCACCATTAAGTTCGGCAGATTTAATCGTTGGTGGTGATACCTATGATGTAAAGACTAGATTGAGTTCAACTCAATTAGCATTATGGGATGCGGCTCAAATTGATACAGGTTCGTTTGTACTAAATTGGGATTATTCATCATCTGTAAGTTATGCTTCATCAGGTAATACACTTACAATAGGTACTAGTAGTATCGAATCAGTAGAAAAATCTGGCTCATTTCAAACATCTGAAGGTATGTGGGTAGATTCATCAACAATTACAATTGATGTTTCTAATATTACCACAAATGTATCATCTGTAGCTTTATTTGGTGAATTAAATGACCCTACTGAGGGTTCACCATCTGGTATATTGTTTGATGATGCAACCGACCCTGTGGCTGCATTAGATGTTACGGTTGTAGTTTCAGAGGGTACTGCCACAATCACAGTAGATACTGAAAGTTGGGGTATAGATGAAACTATTTTCCAAAGCGGTGACCCTAGTTCTTTATTTTTCACAAATATATTTGAAAATGTAACAACATATACACCAACCACATCCGTTACATCAAGTGGTGCATTACCATCGTTATTCTATCACTCTGGCTCATTAACAGTAACATCACCAACAACACAAACGTTTGATATAGTATCATATAGTGCAGATAGGACTCGATTTACAATTGATACACCATACTCATCTACTGGATCTGGATATCAAAATTGGAGTATCGATTATATAGATACGGGTAGTTACTCAACTGGTACAGTTTACGCAGGTACATCTACATCATACTATACATCATCAATTTCACCTGAAAGTACTGAATTTGTGGTGAAAAACGCAACTGGATTTGCAGAGGATGAAATTATAACATCTAAAAAAATAACATCTACTGGATTTTCAACAGAATATATGAAGGTTGTTACAAGTAGTGTATTTAATCAAAGTGGTAACGATTACAGTGGTACTATAACAGTAGTTAGGGGGTATGGTTCTGCATCGTTAAGTGGTTTGGATGAAGGTGATTCACCATTTCTTGGAAATTTAATGAGTTTATCTCAGAGTTATGAGGAAGGGCAGGTAATTGTATCAACAGGTAAGTTAAATTCTGGATATATTAGAATTAACGCTAATCCAAATGATATAAGTACACCATATATTGATATTGCAGAAAGAACTGGCTCTGGTGTTACTGATGTTGATTTAAAAGTTAGAATTGGAGATTTAAGTGGATTATCAGGTACTGATTATGTATTTGGTAGTTCAAATCCAGGATTTGGATTAGCAACTGATAATGTGTATCTACAAGGGGGTATTAAGGCAACATTTGGTGAGATTGGTGGGTTTGGTATTACATCAACCGCAATATCATCATCTAATGATAATCTTATATTAAGGAATAACGGTCAGATTACAGGTTCATCTGCTAAGTTTGTATTTGAAGGAACATCGATGTTAGATACATCAACTGGATTTTCTGATGGTAAAAACATTACACGAACAATACCAACTACAACTAAAGGCGAATCAATTCTGCTTCATCAAATACCAGGAGAGCAATTTATAGGAATACTTGCACAAGTAAATCAAACGGCAGGTGATATAACTGCATCATTTTCTCGATTAACTGAAACTGGATTTGATGATGTGTATAGAGTTAGTGGAAGTTGGGGTACTCCTCCAGCTGGAGCACTATCAGTTTCAACGATAGTAACTTTTGAAGTTGATTGGGATGATTTAACGGGTTCTAATGTAAATAAATTTGGGTTATTCAGTGTAACTGGTAATAATATTAGTGCGGGTGTTGGTAATCTTAGTGTATTTTCATATAGAAATTTTAGTTCACTGGGGATTAGTGGACTTAGTAATGTACTCCCAGCAGGTTAACGTATTTAAAAAACTTTAATATTTATTGATATGGGAAAAATAATTAACGAATGGGTTAAAGGAATCTTAACCGAAAATATCAACAAAAAAGTTGTAGTTTACTCTGGTAGATTTCAACCATTTCATAAAGGACATTATGCAACTTACCAAAACTTAGTAAAAGAGTTTGGTAAAAACAATGTGTACATTGGAACATCCAATAAAACTGATAACATCAAATCACCTTTCAAATTTAACGAAAAGAAAATGATTATGATGAAAATGTTTGGCATTCCATCAAACAAAATAGTTCAGATTAAAAATCCATATGCACCTACGGAAATAATTGGTAAGTTTCCAGAAGATTCAACTGCATTTATAACTGTAGTTGGTGAAAAGGATAGATATCGTTTAAAAGGTAAATACTTTGAACCATATCATCCTGATAAAATTGAAGTAGGGTATAAAGATAAGGGGTACGTTTATGTAGCACCTGCTCAACCAAATGCAATTAGTGGAACTGATGTTAGAAGTTGGTTATCTAAAGGTACGGAGAGTCAACGTAAGAGTGGATTCAAAAAAGCATATGGTAAGTTTGACCCAACGGTATTTAAATTGGTTAGTGATAAATTATTTAAGATTGAATCTAAAATGGAACGGTTCACTAACTCATTTGATATAAGTCCATTATTGGAAGCAACTACAACTCAACCAAATAAAGGGACTGTGGATGATGGTCCAGGTGCATTCTACGGTAACTTTAAATCTTACAAAAAAATTGGAGATGATACTGCTGAAAGATTAGGGTGGCAAGTGATTGATTATTTAATGGGTGATGATTTTGAGATTGATTATGATACAGAATACCCAAATGGACCTGGTAGATATCCAGTATCATATTTCCCAACAGGTATTGCAGGTAAAGGTGCTGCTAGATACGGTGCTATACGAGGTAAAGAGATGAGAAGTAAACCTGCATTTGTAAAATGGGCTAAACATATCAAAAAGGTCGCAACATTAACTGGATATGCATTGGTGGATTTCTTAGATGCAGAAGATGCAAAAACATTAACTTCAAATCAACCAGAATTAAGGGAATCAATTATTACAGAAGGTGGAGCGTATGTTGTATGTAGAGAATGTAACAAACAGATGAAACAAATTCAATACAGACATTTAAAGTATTCACATGATATGACACTTGATGAATATAAAGCCAAACACCCAAATGTTCCATTAGTTTGTGAAGATGTAAAAAATATTGGTGATAAAAATCCAATGAAAAATGATGTAGTTAGAAAAAAGCATAAAACTACTATGAGTAGTAAATCTCATAAAAACCTAATGAGTGAGGTTATGATTGGTAAGAATTTAGGTAATATTAGAGATGATTTAAAAGCTAGAAATAAAACCAAAGAACATAGAGATGCGGTAAGTAAAGGCGTTAAAAAATCTTATATAAAAAATTCTAATCTTAGAAAAGAAAGAAGTAAGGTTGGAAACCAATATGGATTTGGAAACAAAGAAACTCAGAAAAAAATAGGGGATGTTTTAAATTGGACACCTATTCATAAAAAAGATAAATTTTCTGTATATACTGAAACGGTTAGAAGGTTGACTAACGAAGAGTATCAAAAGTATTTTGAGTTAATACCTAATGCTAAAAAGCGTAGTAGAGAATATCATTTAGACCATAAATATTCAATATCAGACGGGTTTAGAAATAATATACCTGCTCAAGTTATATCACATTATAAAAACTTGGAAATCAAACACCACAGTATTAATGAGAGTAGAGGTGCTAATTCAAATATCAAACTCCCTCAATTGTTGAAAGATATAATGCATAGTAATCATAAAATAGATAAACGTATATTATTAACATGCGGAGGGGCGTATGGACATATGAATCACCCATTTGATATTAGTATGAATCTTACATTTGGGGA
>Ga0102945_1000527_pt1 | contig 11628 bp, 10 predicted proteins | sample SalPonred_H2O_MG_FD_78207 | JGI IMG/M metagenome (GOLD analysis project Ga0102945, IMG submission 78207) | Salt pond water microbial communities from South San Francisco under conditions of wetland restoration - Salt Pond MetaG R2_restored_H2O_MG ...
AGTTTGAGCAAGTCGGCGCGCGGTGGTGGGATCAAAAGGCTGAGTATGTCGGAACTAGCCTCGTGGCTCCCGAAGTGCAAGCGGAAATTATGGATGTCCTGACGAACGTAATTGGAGGTTCTGGCAGGACGTCTCGGCCGCGTTATCGACGAGTCGCAAGCGAATTGTGGCGGAAAGTTATCCGATAGGTGATTCACTTGGCAGTTTGAGGTCCGCTCTCTAGAATGAAGGCATGCCTGGCCACGAGGTTTTCGACTTCCGAGAGAGAGCTGCGGTCGACGAGGTTTTCCAGGCGAATGGTGGGGTGCTGTTTGCGCACGGCTTCGAGGGAATTCGGAACGGCGTTTATCGCGTACGGGAGTATGAGATGGCGTTTGCGGAGTATTTCAACTTCCCCCACGCACAGGCGGTCTCTTCCGGCTCAGCAGCCTTAAAGATCGCTCTGGAGTGCGCTGGAGTCGTCCCGGGTGATGAAGTGATCATCCCGGCTCATACCTTCATCGCTACAGCTGAAGCGGTGTTACAGGTCGGTGCCGTGCCCGTGGTCGTTGATATCGATGAGAGCCTCAACATGGATCCGGCTGCGATGGAGCAAGCGGTAACTTCACGAACTCGCGCTGTTATCCCAGTGCACATGATGGGTGAGATGGCAAATATGCCTGCCATAGTTGATTCCGCTCAGCGCCATGACGTAACTGTGATTGAAGACTGTGCGCAAGCACTGGGGGCGAGTTTGAATGGTGAGCCGGCAGGCGCCTTCAGTCGTGCTGCCGCATTTTCAACTGATGCCGGAAAGACGCTGTGTACTGGCGAGGGTGGCATGGTAGTTACTTTCGAGGCTAATGATCATGTAGATGCGCGCGCACGCCACGACCATGGTCACGCCTATGACCCATCAGTTCCTCGCGGGCTAGACCCGGTCGTATCGACTGGCTTCAACTACCGGATGACAGAGATACAAGCAGCCATCGGCATTGTGCAACTTGAAAAGCTTGACGAGATTGTTGCCCGTCAGCGCGCGAATAAGGCTCGACTGACAGAGTTGCTCGGCTCAATTCCTGTGGAGTTTCGGCACACCATTGATCCGAATGGTGACGCAGGAGACACACTGGTGATGTTCATGGAAGATGCAATTAGGGCGCAGGCAGTAGCGCGTATCTTGACCGAGTCTGGTTACGGCACGAAAAATCTGCCAAGTGCAATGAAATGGCACTTCGCCGCCTGTTGGCCGCATCTGCTTGGTGAACCCGGTGGCCGATGGGAACGGAGTAGGTCAATTCTGGAACGGAGCGTCGCTCTGGGTGTCAGTGTTACCTGGAGCGCAACTGACGTGGAACGGCTCGCGGATGCGGTCCAGGCTGCCGTCGGGAGGGCAGCCGAGGGGCTTTAGCGCAGCAGGTCTTCGGGAGTGTCGATGTCTAGACCGTACTTGGCTTCCATCTCGAATAGGTCTGTGCGATTGGGAACCAAAAAGGTGGACTCCTCCTTGAGGAATCTTGGGGAGGCCGCGTACAACGCGCCGTTGATGAAGTAGTAGGAGCCCTGATAGGCCTGCCTTCCGTATGATCCAGGTGGTGGAGGCACCAGGTATCTCCACCCTGGAACATTTTCGTTCGTGACTATGCATTCCATCGGATGCTCTGACATCGGGCTTACGGCGACAAGGCAATCAGGTCGTTTACTCTCTAACGCACTTATGAATTCGCGAATATGGCCAGCGGTGCGCAGAGGTGATGTTGGTTGGAGCATCATGACGTACGAAAAGTCTTGTAACCAGCGGGTTCGGGCCCACTCAAGTCCGTCGAGCAGCGCATCCACGATGGGAGATTCGTCCGTGGCCAAGTGGTCAGGACGCTTGTAGTCAGAGTTCATACCGAGGGTGGAACAATGACCCAGGATCTCAGGATCCTCCGAAGAGATAAGTACATGCGCCAGTTCGGGAACCTCGGCCAACGCCTCAAGTGTGTAGTCGATCAGTGGTCTTCCCCTGAACGGATGGAGGTTCTTTCGGGGGATTCCCTTCGAGCCACCACGGGCGGGAACAATGGCCAGAATCTCATTCGCGATTCCCATCAGTTCAACTCGATTTCCTGAATGGTGCGTAGAAGAGTCTCAGCGACGAAGTCGATGGATTTGTTGGTGAGGTTGATTGACGAAGGAAGACTGAGGCCTCGGTCAGCAACGAACGTGGAGGCGTCATAGGACTCATCGGCTAACTTGAATTGCGAAAAAGCCGGCTGGATGTGTAGAGGGTTGAAGACGCGGCGTGTCTCAACGCCCTCTCGCAACATTCTCTGACTTACTCGTCCCGGGTCTATGCCCAAAGGCAATAACACCGTGAAGAGCCAGACAGTGCTGGATCCCGCATCTGGCTCAGGAGCTAACTCAAGCCCCGATGACAATAGATCGGAAAGCTTGCTTGTGTAGAGCTCGGCTAGCGATCTCTTGCGATTCACGATGTCGTCTATGCGACGTAATTGACCGAGCCCCAAAGCGGCCTGAAGATTGGTGAGCCTCAGGTTTGTTCCCCACTCTTCATGCCAATAGCGACGCTCGCTCGACATGCCGTGCGAACGAATCGTCCGGGCGCGCGTAGCGTGATGGCGGGACTTGAAAGTCACCATCCCACCTTCACCAGTGGTGATGGTCTTGTTGCCAAAGAATGAAAAAGTCCCCGCATCGGTAGTGCTTCCAACGTGGTCACCCTGGTACTCAGTACCAAGTGCTTCGGCGCAGTCCTCAATTACGAACAGTCCATGCGTCTTAGCAAAGGCCACAATCGCATCCAACTGGGCGGGAATCCCATAGAGGTGAACAACTATGATGGCCCGCGTCTTGGAGGAGAGGACGGCATCAAGGAGGTTGGGGTTGAGTGCCCAGGTATCTGGAGCGATGTCGACCAAGACGGGGGTAGCGCCACACTGAACCACCGCATTCGCTGTTGCACCGAACGTGAGATCTGGAACAAGCACCTCATCACCTGGTCCCACTCCCAAGGCCCACAAAGCAAGTGAAAGTGCGGAGGTACCGTTGTTTACCGAAACGGCTTCGGTCGCACCCACGTACTCGCAAAACTCCATTTCAAAATCATTTACAAATTGTCCGATGGACGATACCCACCCGGAATCGATAGCTTCCAAGACGAGGTCTCTTTCGTAGTTCGTCAAAGCGGGCTCTGCAACCGGGATGATTTCAGAATTTGCGCCCTGCCGCCGAATATCTACCAATTGGCCCTTATCACCCAGGACTGGCAGCACATCGATGCCTCGACGGAAGAGCTGTTGGAGTTCGCTGGGGCTTGAGTCTTGCTGTGCCGAGATAAAGGTTCTGTTCATTATCTCTGCGATTGGTGACTCGATGGTTCTCCCCTGTAAGAAAGCACGTCTAATGTCCCCGTCTGACACGCTGCCGACAACACGCTCTTCTTCGGTAACGAACGCCACCCTCAACATGGTGGTATTTAGGTTTTCCACCACATCCCTAATGGTGCCTGCAACATCAACCGTGTATTTTTGGCAAGTTTCGGGTCGCGACTTAGCCACCGTCTGTCCCCTCTGCGAGAAAGTTCCTTGTTGCGCGGGCGGCTGAGATGGAGTCGTCGAAATCGGCTGAGTGAATCTCAACAGTCATGAAGTCTTCACGACCTGCCAAGTACGGCAAGAACCAAGCCGATTCATCGAAGGTCTTGTGGTCATCGGTTGCCCCGGAGTTCTCACTTAGATGAAATCCCTCGGCGAGCGGCAGCAGGGAAAGCATGGCCTCATCAAGATCGAATCCGAGAGTTGTTGCTGAAACCTTCAAGTGCCCCACATCAAGGAGCAGAGCGACTTGGTCATCAATCAGGTCAAAAAACTGATGAATCTCTGCGGGGTCCGCAAGCAAGAGTGGATTCTCGCCGTACCTTTCAAGATTGAATCGCGCCAACACGTGATTCTCTATCAGGAGTCGAACCCCCACTTCCGTTGCGTGACGCGCCAATTCCGTGACGTTCGCGAGCAGTCGATCAAAGGCAGCCTCGCGTTCAAACTCTTGCGATCCGACGAGAGGTTTGCCCAATGATCCGACAGCAGGGTCGAAGCAATAACCTGAATGAACACCATAGTGACTTGCGCCGATTTCTGCAGACAAGTTGAGGGCCTGAATGACCATCTGCCGGGATCTTTCGGCAGTTTCATCGTCTGAGCTGGCGAGGTTGAGAACGAATGGATCCGCAGGTGGAGGAAAGTAATTGTGAAGCATGACAGATGTCCGGCTGCTGAGGTCGCGGAGCTCATCATGCACGCTGGGGCTATGGGCGCCACCCGACATCTCGACAGGCAAGAGTTCCGTTCCCATCAGGGCGGCTGCCCAGTTAGCCGCGGATTCTTGGCGAGCGGCACCTGTTGACACGTAGATCTGGGGGCCCATCTCAGACATCCAAGTCTTGTAAGCGAACCATCTCGCCAGATTGAAGAGCCCTGCGTGCGCATTTCCCAATCACTCGACTGCGCTCGCTCCAACCTATCCCGGTGCCCGGGCGCATGAGAACCAGGTCGTTTGCGGCAACCACGTGTCCAGCGGGGATGTCGTTTGCTAGGTGAAGGGACTTGCGAGAAACACGTGCCATCTGAGACTCCTCCGGTTGCAGGACACTTTCACCCGAGCCCAGAGCGGATGAGACGCGTCGGATCGCCTCCACCATGTCGCGGAAAGACTCCGGGTCTGCAGAGGCTCTGTGGTCAGGACCTTCCCAGGTCTTGTTGAGTGTAAAGTGTTTTTCAATCACTCGGGCTCCCAGGGCAGTGGCGGCAGCCGCGGCGAACCAAGACTCCGTATGGTCGGAGTAGCCGACCGGTAGCCCGAACCTGGCGGCTAGCGCGACCATCCTCGTGACGTTGGCTTCATTTTCCGGTGTGGGGTACTTGGATACGGCATGCAGGAGTGTGATTGTGGGAAGCGGATCCGGGTAAATGTCGATGGCCGCCTGAATTTCCTCCGTTGAGGCCATGCCAGTGGAGATCAAAACGGGAAGGCCAGTTGCGGCGATTGCCTCGTGTAGCGGCAAGTCAACGATGTCAGCAGATGCCGTCTTGATGCGCTGGACCTCAAGTGATTGAAGAATTTCCACTTCCTCAACACCGTAGGGGGTAGACATGAACTCTACATCTCGGGCGGCACAGAAGTCGACGAGTGAATGGTGATCTCTGAGAGACAACTCGAGTCTGCTGAGCATCTCCCGGTGTGACGCAGAGCCCCTATCACGTTCCTGGTAGGCGACCTTGGGAGTGTCAGGAGAGGCAAGCGACGACGCTCGGAAGGTCTGGAACTTCACGGCATTAGCTCCCAGCGCCTTTGCCTTATCAATGAGTTGCTTGGCGGTCTCAATCGAACCGTTGTGATTCACGCCAATCTCCGCAATCACGAATGGCTGAACAGGAATCATCGCTCCACCTTGTATACGATCGGACGGTCAGATCTAGTGATTGAGGTCCCATGGTAAAGGCTGCTACGCCAAGTCAAATCGAACACTACCGCGAGCACGGGTGGGTCAAGATTCCCGGCCTTTTCTCGCAAGATGAGGTCGCTAAAGCAACTACGCGAGTAGAGGCCTTTATGCAAGGCGGTGCCAATGATCTTCAGGGTCGCCATATCAATCGGACTAAGGGCGAGATCAACTCGATCCATAGGCTTCAAGACGATGATTGGATCAACAATGTCCTCAACTCGGAAGAGATGAAGACTTTTGCTCGGCAGTTCCTAGATGATGATGCGGAGCCACGAAAGTGTGAGTTGTTCGCCAAGCCGGCAAGGGTCGGCTTGCCGTCCCCGGCTCATCAGGACAATTATTTATTCTGCATCATGGGCGGTAACGCACTGACCATCTGGGTCGCGTTGGACCCAGCTGCCGACGACAACGGTGCTTTGTATTACTACGATGGGAGTCATAAGTCGGGTGTGCTGCCTCACGTCAAATCCTTCGCCCCGGGAACCTCGCAACGAATCGCGGATGATGTTGATTTGACTGTCTTCGAGAAGGTCGTCCCTCACCTCGATCGAGGTGATGTTTTGGTCCACCATTCAGAGATCATTCATGGCTCCGAGGCTAATTCCAGCGCTCAGTCGCGCCGCGGTTGGACGCTGCAATACAAAGGCAGGAAAGCCCAATATGATGAGGTACGGATCGCGCAGTACGAAGCGGACTTGGCAGAGCAGTTGTCGGCCCGCGGGCAGGCTGAACGATAAACGGTAGGGCGCGGGGCGAGAGTCAGTTGATTCTCGTCGTCGATTCGCCGCTAACGGCTCGCGACAGAGATCGGTATCAACTCGACTGGCTACTCCAGTCTGAATTTCAAGTATCGGTCTGGGATGTGCACGATCTTTTTCTGCCGCGAGTGGATTCGCCGATCCTCGATGTGGACGGCATTGACTACCGAACCTTTCTTTCGCAATCGAATCTCGCCGAGGCCATGAAGGAACTCAACGGGAGTGACGTGGTTTTGGTGTTAAGTGGGATGGAGCGTGGTTTAGAGAGGCGTTACCACAATCTTCGTGAAGCGGTACTGCGCAGCAATGCCCGAGTGGGAGCTATAAGTGCCGGTACCAAACCCGTGGGGGAGGCTGACTTGAGGCCGTTGACGTTTCGAGGGCGCCTTTTACGGGCTTTGAGGGAAATGCGATTCGGAAGGCTATCGCTTGCTCGTGCTTGTCGCCGACTCTGGCAGATAGTCTTCAGGCGTAGGGTCCAAGTAGCGTTAGACCGACCAGCATTGAAGTGGACCTGGACTGGGCCGGATGAATCCATCATTGATGAGTTGGTTCTTGGGTCAGAGACTCAATCGCGGGCACTGCACACATGGGACTTCGATAGCGAGCTCCGCAAACCAGTGATTCGGACACCACGCCAGGGTCTTGTCTTCGTGGAGTCAATGGGCCCCACCCACCCCGACTTCGCGGTGCTAGGGATTCCAACGTTCGTGACTCCCGACAGTTGGTTTGCCGCGGTCCGGTCTTGGTTGTCTTCGATCTCCGATGACCTCAACGAATCGGTCGTAGTGGCGGCTCATCCTCGAGCAGCACCGGGTTCCCTAGATTCCCACTATGCACCCTTCAAGGTTCTGTACGGTGCATCCCGCGAACTACTTGCGAATGCCAAGGTTGTGGTCGCTGCCGAACCGTCGACTGCTCTTGGTTGGTGCGCGCTTTACAAAACACCTATTGCTCTCGCCCAGATCGCCGATCTGTATCCGCTTCATTGGCCAGAGATGCGCGCCTATTCACAAGAACTTGGGGTTCCGGTTTTGGAGGATCCTGCTGATGTAGTGATCGGGCTTAAGTGTGACGGGTTCACACCGAGTCCCAGCTTTGTTGACAAGTACATGGCTGCGCAGGATGCTCCGCCGATCCCATTCTGGGAGACGGTCTTGAATGACATTCAAAGTTGACTCCGTTCGTTCACCTAGCGGTGCAGGGGTCGCGCTGGGACACCGGCAACAGTCGTTGAGGAGGAAACGTCAGAGGTCACGACTGCCCCGGCTCCAACAATGGCGTCAGCTCCAACAGAAACTCGTGGGAGAACACATGCGCAGGTGCCGATGCTCGCGCGGTTGCCGAGTGACACACCACCGGAAGTAACGGCGCGTGGGTGCAAGGTGGCAAAATCCCCGATGCGTGCGTCATGGCCGACAGCCGCGCCCCGGTCAACATTCACGAATCTTCCTAGCGTTGAGCCATTCAGGATCATCGCATGGGCGGAGACAATAGAGCCGTCCCCGATGGTCACGTTAGATCCGACGATCGCTGTCGAGTGAATGAATGTAACGGCCCGAAGACCTTCTCTTTCGAACTTTGTCGCTATTGCTTGTCGGAGACTTGGATCCCCGACGGCGAGGATGTAATTCGGTGTTGGTGGTTGGGAGAGGTACTGTGCATCCGTACCGAGCCACTCGGTTTTCATTTGGTCCAGTAGGCCAAGGTCGGGATCTTCATCGACAAATCCGACAACCTTGTATTGCTCTTGGTAAGGATCCGAGTGACGGATCATGTCAAAGGTCTCGCGGCCGAACCCTCCCGCTCCGACAATCGCGACCATCTTGGAGCCCATACCTCGATGCACCTCTCCGCTGAGTAAATACTTGGCCGTTGGTTCGCGTTTTCTCGTAGCCTAGCCTCGTCTAGCGATGCGTCCCACCATTCCAAGGACAAGGCTCCTTCAGCCTTACTCTGGGAGGTGAAGGAGTTTCCTCCATCCCTCCAATTTGGATGTGCTGCTAGCCCCGTCTGCATTGATATGCTCCGGACTTCGTTCCTTGCTAGACGAGATGGACTTGAGAGCCGCGGCCAAGCCTTGGAATGAATACACATGGGTAGCACCCAGCCCCTGGGCTGGACTTCCGGGCAGAAGGCTGGGGTCGGCAGCGATCAATGTAGGCAGGCCCTGATAGACCGATTCAACAGCGGCAGACGTGAGTGGGCCGCTGATCACGATGTCAGATCGATCTAGCGCTTCGGCCATTGAATGTGTCTTGTCAACCTCGAGCCAACCTGGCGGCGCAGACCACTGGGGCGAACAGGCCGGATGCAGGCGCAAGCGCACCGCGTAAGAACTTGCATGGTCAGTCAAGACTGGCTTGACCACGTTCAGCATCCTTTCTGTCGCGTCCCACGAGTATTCACCGAGGAGAAGGATTCTGGTTCTGTCTGAGTTCTCCGTAGCAGCGGTGGTTTGGGACTGCGTGAATCGAACAGGTTCCACGTCAGCGAGGACTTGCGACGGAAAACCACCTTGGAGGAGTAAGCGGCTCATGCCCGATCCCGTAACGGCGATGCGATCCGGCCAGGTATGGTCACACTCAGCCTGGGAGAAGGGAAGGTCACTCGGTGCTTGAAAGATGCGTGTGTCCCAGTAGAGAATCGTGGAGTGGGCAAAGCCGATGAGAAGGCCGTGACCACTGTTACGCCATGCGTAGATTAGTGCCGCTTCCCACGGCTGATTCTCGAAAAGATATACGCCGAAATCCGCACGAGGTGAACGCGCGAGGTACTCCTCGAATAGATTCAAGTAGAGGGCATTCATCATGGCGGAGGACCCATACCAGTCGTTCCGAAATTCATGCTTGAAGGTTGACCAGAGAGGGAGTCCAGCAGTTTCGTCCCGGAAAAGGTGCTTCTTGCGCCGGATAAGTAAGCCTTTCAATGCGACGGTTACATAGTCCCGGAGTGACCGCCATTTGATTGCGGAACTGATGCCACTCTGGAGGAGAGCATGTTGCACCCCAGAGCTTTCTTCCCACGACTCAATAACCGCTTGCTCTCTTGCAACTGACGCCGCGGTTGGTCGCGTAGGTGACATGTGCAGCCACGTCATGGGGCGTCTCTGCTCAACGGCTCTGACGAGAGCCCCCCAGTAGTTAGAAGCGAACTGGTTCCCGTCATTTGCCGACACGGAAAGGTGGGCGAGATAGTCGATCATTATTGAGGCTTGCTCACCGGAATCCGGTCGGCCCGCTTGTACGTTGGCTTTGACTTTCCTGAGGCGCAGCAGCAGCGTCAGAGCGCCGATGGGAGGGAGGAAACGTACGATCTGAGCCCTTAGCGATGTCCGGGCGCTTGGTGCGGAAGTGTTTGCATCCGTAGCCGTTGAGCGTTGCCAACTGACCGCTAACTGATGATTTCGACCCCAGGAGATAATCGTCGCGGCGAGTTGTCGGTCTGACGTACGGACGATGATGCTGGTGACTCCGAGTTCTTTGGCGATGAGATCAAGAGCCATCAACCGAACCGCTCTGTAGACTGGGGAATCCGATCCGAGAGCGTTGCTCGCTGGAGTTGTCATCCACCAGTAGCTCAGTCCTGGGCGAATCTCCAGGGTCTCCCTGAGGGTCCTACCGCGGCGTGGGCTGACACCGATGGAATGCAGCCACGCAAGGTACCTCTGTCGCAATTCCTGCTTCCGGGAGTCCACTTCATTTGGAATTGAAATCCAGTCATCCGGTGCGTCGTCGGGAAGGAATGCTTCCCAAAGCACCACGTTAGGGAGCCTGAGTGGTGGAGGAGTTGGGTCGCACCAAACGGTTAGACTGGCCATGAAGAGAAATCCTCCGGAGGAGACCTGTGGAATCACCGCGCTTGTATCGTAAGGGCAATAGTTTTCAGTCTCTCAAGAGCAACAGTCAATCTGACGGCGTCTCAGCAAGGCTTCTGAATCTTCAAGCATCCTTGAACACTGGAATCTACTCCGACTACCAGGTGACCATCCTCAGCCGGGCGTTGTCAGATCTGCTGGATTCTTCAGTCGTTCGCGACATCAACACGTTCTGGTTGCGTCCACACGTGATAGAGGAAATGGAACGTATCGACGACGTTGACCTCGGTCGCTACCTCTTTCATCGCTATAGATACGACATATTCCCAGCGACCAAGGAACTAGACGACTTTCCTCCGTGCGTCCAGATTGAGCCGACATCCATCTGCAATTTCCGGTGCGTATTTTGCTTCCAGACGGATGCGCTGCTGACCAAACCCACGGAAGGTCACATGGGTCAGATCCCTGTGGAGAGATTCAAGCGTGTGGTCGATGAGTTAGAAGGAAACGTAGACTTCGTAACGTTGGCCTCGCGTGGCGAGCCGCTCCTAACTAAAGGTATTGAGGAAATGCTGGCCTACGCATCTGGAAAGTTTCTCGGCCTCAAGATGAATACGAACGCAACGTTTCTTTCCGAGAAGAAGGCCCACGCAATCCTGGAGGCTGATCTCAACACCCTCGTATTCTCAGCTGATGCAGCTGATGCTGTGACCTACCCACAACTGCGGGTGAATGGGGATTTTGACAAAGTCATGGGGAACATTCGCCGGTTCATGGAAATCAAAGAGCGTGATTATCCTGACTCGCGAGTGATCACCAGGGTTTCAGGTGTCGCTTTTGATCGGGATCGCCAAGATCACGCAGCGATCGAGGCTTTCTGGGGAGAGTTCGTTGATCAAGTGGCTTTCGTGGATTACAACCCGTGGGAGAACGCGTACGACAACGATCCCAATGGAATCACCGAGGCGTGTTCGGACCTGTGGCGGCGGACTTTTGTTTGGTGGGACGGCCGGATGAATCCCTGTGACGTGGACTACCGATCCTTCCTTAGTCCTGGGAGCGTGGATAAAGAATCCGTGTCAGCCCTGTGGACTGGTGATGGATACAGCCACCTTCGGAGACAGCATCTTGCTATGGAGCGGCAAGGTCTAACACCGTGTGGCGGGTGCGTCACCGTATGAGTGACGGGTTCACTCCGCCCCTGGCAGCCCGAAGCACCAGAGTCCGCAGAACGGTGGTTCCATTCGATGATCGCACGGGACTTCTTCGGATGGATCGCAACGAGGATGTCAGCGGATGGGATGAACATCGATTAGGAGACGTTCTCCAGCGGCTCACTCCTGTCGACTTTGCTGCTTACCATGACGCTGATCACATCCAGGCTCGCATAGCGCGATGGCTCGGACTTGAAGCATTCAACATCTCTGTTACGGCTGGCTCCTCGGAAGCTGTGCAACTGGTCTTTGAAACGTACCTAGACGAGGGCGAAGTGGTCGTAACGCTGGACCCCTCGTACGGACTCTATGAGGTGTTCGCAGCGAAATGCGGCGGGAGGATGGTGGGTGTCC
>Ga0102945_1000528_pt1 | contig 11618 bp, 3 predicted proteins | sample SalPonred_H2O_MG_FD_78207 | JGI IMG/M metagenome (GOLD analysis project Ga0102945, IMG submission 78207) | Salt pond water microbial communities from South San Francisco under conditions of wetland restoration - Salt Pond MetaG R2_restored_H2O_MG ...
GGTGTAACCACTGTCGGAACAGGATGTGTAGGACAAAAAGTAGACGGATCTTTACACAATGGCGGCAATAAATCTATCACCAGCAACGATTTTACCCAGGTTCTAAGTGACGGTATCGGCGCGTGGGTGTTGAACAATGCCAGAGCAGAACTTGTATCGGTATTCTCTTATTATGCTCAGGTAGGGTATCTTGCAGAAAACGGCGGCATAATAAGATCAACAAACGGAAACAGTTCTTACGGAACATTTGGCGCTATTGCAGATGGAGTCGATCCTGAAGAAGATCCTCTACAAGCCACAATTAACAATAGAAACAATGATGCCCAAGTAGCTACCGTGTTTAGCGGAGACTTCACCGACGAGCTCCTAATAGTAGAGTGGAGGAATGCTGGCCAAAACTACACCGAAGCCACAGGAGAACTGGGAGGATCTGGAATCGACGGAGAAGTACTGTTTGACGAATTTAGAGATAATGCAGTTTTCCAAGCAAGACTGCTTGATTCAAATGACAACAGAAACATCGATTCCGTTGGCGGTGGCGGTTATACAGTTAACCAAAACAATGCGCAGATTAGTTCAAACGATGATTCTACGTCTATTGTGATAAGTGCTAATGATACGAACACACAGTCGGATTATCTAGGCAAAAGAATAATCATTACCAGCGGTGTTGGAACAGGACAGTATGGTTATATTACAGGTTACAATATTGTAAGCAAGGAAATAACCGTAGCCAGAGAAAGTGACAATCAACCAGGCTGGGATCATTTAGTGCCAGGCACTCCTAGTGTTAAGTTTGACAGTTCAACATCATATAGAATTGAACCTAGAATAATTTTTGACGAACCTATCTATTCTTCAATATCTGCGAACACAGGTATTAACACATCCTGGAGTGCCATTGTTTACGGTGAAACATCAGCTTCCTATACTAATATTTCTAGCAGTGCAGGCACAGGCGATGTAGTTACAGATGACGGTCTTGAACCAACCACCGCAACGTTTGATGTAGAACGTAATAATCGAGCATACACGGTTGAAATAAACAATGCTGGTATCGGTTATGCAGTCGGAGACGAGTTAACCATTCAAGGCACCGATTTAGGCGGAAACTCCCCAAGGAATGATATCACAATACTGGTAACAGGCGTAACAGACGATAGTTCTAACTCCATAACAGATTTTACTTTTGAAGGTGTAGGCGTATCAGGTAAATGGGTAGCGACGTCGGAAGCTGGAACAGCCGGTGTTGCCAGCGAAGACGGAGAAAACTGGACTTCTTTTAACATGCCTATTACGGGTGACTGGACAAACTTATCAGCAGGCAACGGAGTCTTTGTTGCAATACAATCAGATGACGGCACTAACGGTGCAAGCAACATAGCCGCTTACAGTTTCGATGGAGTAAACTGGACACAATCCACAATGCCGGGACAACGCCAATGGAGCGGAGTGACATTTGGTAATGGCGTATTTGTTGCGGTTGCAGAAGACAGTGACATTGCTGCATTTTCTACCAATGGAATAACATGGACCAGTACTATAATACCAGATTTTGGCGACTCGACTACAAATAATTGGGTAGATATCACCTACGGTAGAAATCAGTTTGTTGCATTAGCAAACTCGAACAACCTTTCCGCATCAGGAGTTTACGACAGCGATACCAACACTATAAGTTGGACCACTAACTTAATGGATGCGGTTGATGATAGTTCTCAAGTAGATTGGAGATCGATTGCATGGGGTAATAATAGATTTGTTGCCATAAGTTCAGAAGGTTCAATAGCATATAGTTTTGATGCGGTAAACTGGTTAGGTGCAGAAATGCCAACACAAGACGGAAGTACCGCACACTTTTGGCAACAAATTAGATACGGAAACGGACAGTTTTTCGCAATAGGAGAGACGGGAGATAGAATAGTAGGCGGTGATCCGGCACCTGGTTTTTCAAACTATGCGGTAACAAGCCAAGACGGACTTACTTGGACAGAAAGAGAGCTTTCTGTCACGGCGATATATAAGGATCTGGCATTTGGTAATCCGTATGTCGAACTTGAAGATAGTTCGGTGGGTTTGAACACGCCATTTTGGATTATTCCTGGTTATAATAGCACATCTGTAAATAAAGTGCGAACAGGCGCCAGAGCATTAGGGACAGCAACAGTAGCCAGCGGACTCATAGGAGAAATAAAACTATGGGATCCAGGTTCGGGATATATTGAGCCGCCTGGAATAACTATTGTAGACCCCAACGCGACTTCTGATGCTCTGGTTGAAAACAGGATTGCTGACGGGGTGTTAACAAATCCAACTTGGTTAAACAGAGGCTTTGGGTATAATACTCGAACCACAACATTGACCATAGAAGGTAATGGATTCGCAGATATAATACCCACAGGAAACTTTATCACCGTCAGTGGATTTACAAGATATCCAGAAATAGGAAGCCAAATAACATTTGCTGGGCTAGATGTGCTGTTTACAATAGTAACAATAACAGAACTAGGAGAACTAACACCAGGCGAAGGTTTATCTACTAGACTGAGAATAACTCCTATTCTTAGATCACAAGATAAGATCGAGCACGGAACAGCAGTAACGGTCCGCGAAAGAGTAGCACAATGTCGCATAACGGGGCACGATTTCCTTGACGTAGGCACAGGAAACTTCGAAGAAACTAACTATCCTGATTTATATATCGATTACGATTTTGTGGCGGCACCAGAAAACGAAGTAAGAGAAGAAGAAGGCGGAAAAGTATTTTACACGTCAACAGACCAAGACGGTAACTTTAGAACGGGTGAGCTCTTTGCCGTCGAACAGGCAACAGGTATTGTTACAATCAGTTCAGACTTTTTTAATCTTGACGGATTAAGCGAACTAAGGCTAGGCGGAATACGAGTAGGAGGATCTGGAGTTGTAATACGTGAGTTTTCAACAGATCCTAGTTTGCAAGCAGATTCTAATAATGTTGTACCTACACAGAGAGCTATCGCCGCATTCTTAGCTAATAGATTAAGTTTAGGCGGAACGTCAGTGGAAGTGAACTCACTAGTAGCTGGTGCAGTATCAGTAGGCCCAGAGCAAATTGGGCACGCCGGCGGACAAGATAATCCTGTTTTATTGAGAAATAATGTGGATTTCAGTGGCGCAGAGGCAGGAATATCAGGAGCAATACTGGCACAGACAATGTTCTATGCTGGCTTTAATATAGATAATAATGGATAAATACCCTATACGGAGTAGATAATGGCAGAATTTAAACTAGGTAGAATAAGATTTGTATGGAAGGCTGACTGGTCAGCTAGTACCCAATATTTTAAAGATGATGTGGTAAGATTCGGAGGTCGTACCTATATCTGTGAAGTAGGACACACATCTGATGCTGATTTTTATACTGATCTAAATTTTTCGCCTACAAAATGGAATCAAATGACGGACGGACAGAGCTGGGAAGGAGCTTGGTCTTCGTCTACTACCTATAAAGTTAACGACGTCGTTGTTTACGGTGGTAACTTGTACATATGCGAAGTTCCTCACACACCTTCGGCAGGAGATTCGATTCCACAAGATACAGGTACATCTGCTACAAACGGTCTGGAAGCAGATAGTTCTAACTGGGCGGTATATGCACAAGGATTAGATTTCAAAGGTGTGTGGAGCAATAGTACACGTTATAAGCTTAATGATGTCGTAAGTTATGGCGGAATACAATATATTTGCACAGAAGGTCATACCGCATCAGCAACCGACGATCTCGGGTTAGAAGAAGACAGCTCATTTTGGACAGAGTTTTCTCAAGGAATAGATTATAAAGGTGATTGGACTCCAACTACTAGATATAAAGTAAACGATGTAGTTAAAAATGGAGCCGGTCTTTGGATTGTAACAACGGCCCACACATCTACAACAGTGTTTGCAGACGATGTTTCAAACTGGGCTGTATTTGTAAAAGGATTTGAGTTCGAAGATGAGTGGAGTGATAGCACCACATATCAGCCGGGTGATGTTGTTAAGTACGGCGGAAACCAATATGTTGCATTAACAAATCATATTAATACGACTCCTACAACCAGCGGAAATAATGATTGGCAACTATTTTCTGAAGGATTAAGATTTCAGGAAGCTTGGAGTATTGGTTCTAGTTATAGAATAGGCGAAGTAGTAGAACAAGGCGGGTATACATACCTAGCAACAGCTGATTCTCCTTCGATAGATATAACAATTACAGCCACTGCATCATCAACAAATCGCTTTACTACTACATCGACAGAAAATCTAGAAGCAGGGCTTGCTGTAAAGTTTTCAGGATCGACATTTGGTGATGTCTCCTCAAATGCAACGTATTACATAAAGGAAGTAATTAACAGCACTCAGTTTTCTATAACCGATACTCCAGGAGGTACAACATTTGTACCTACAGACGGAACTGGATCTATGACATCAACAGTATCCGCTATGCCGCCAAACTCAAGTTTCTGGACAGAACTCGGAGCTGGTTTAAAATGGCGCGGATCTTGGCAGGATGATGTAGACTATGTGGTAGGCGACACAATTCGCTATGAATCGAATACATTTATATGTGTTCAAAACCATAGATCAGAAAGCGACGACGGATCAACTATTCGCGCAGAAGGCGGCGGAGCCGACAACTCAAGACCTGATCAGGATCTGTTAGGTGTGTATTGGAACTTGCTATCTGTAGGTTCAGAAACTAGTGTACTATCGACACGCGGTGATTTGGTTTATTTCGGTGGAACAGGCCCTGCAAGATTACCTGTAGGAATCGAAGGACAGGTTCTAGTTGCAGGGGAAAACGATCCTGAATGGAGAACGCTAGGCAATGTAGAACACGTTTACTACGTTGCCCCGCACGGAGTTGATTCTCCAGCACCTATTTTCGGAAAAACACTAGATCAACCTTGGAAAACTGTGCGCTATGCAGCGGATCAAGTTGAAAAAGGCCCTAAAGTTCCAATTACTAGAATATTACTGGAAAACAACCGAGTCTTTATCCAAAGAGAAGTTACTGAGTTTATCCAAAACCAAATAGCCAATGCAGATCCAGGCAGCATATGGGAAAACTTTGAATACGAAGATTTTAAGTGTGAAAGAGATGTAGGACTTTTTATAGACGCACTAATTTACGATTTAACACATGGCGGAAATGTGAAAATAAGGGGTGTAGCAAACTCTTTAGTAGGAGAAATCACCGAGGATTCACCAGGCGCATATCCGGGACTGGCAGTAGAAAAAGAGCAATCTATTGCGGCTTATAACTATGCCGTGACCGTAATAACTGCGGTATTGAATCAAGTTGCTCCTGATGTAAACTATCAAGTGTTAAATGGCGACAATTCAACTGCTATTGTAGAGCAGTATTTTGATCCACTGCTAACTGCAGAAACCGATTACAGCGGAGCAACAGGTAGTGGATATGAGTTGAGTAGAGTTTCAGGCGGATCCGGCAGCTCAAATGGATCCGGCGGATCCGGCAGCGGGTATTAACAAGGGGATATTTAATGCCAACAGTTTTAGAAAAAATTCAAGAGTTAACAACAATAGTCACTAATGCAATAGAAGACGGCGATGCAAGTAGAGTGCCTGCTAGGTATGCACCTGAGAACCTGATCAAGGTTGCTACAGGACAATACAGAGAAACACTGCCTATTCATGTGCATGAGCACACAGCCGTGCTCGGTGATGAACTAAGATCTACGAAAATATTGCCCAGCGCAGGTACCACTGATTTATCTGATGTAAAATACAGCCTAGGATCATTAGGACGCTTAGAAGAAATTATAGGCGATATTGTGGTCGGTAATGATGTAACCGAAACAAGCGGAAACGTCGAAATGCAGAGCAGTGATTTTCCATTTGCAGATGCGGATGAATCTAATGCACTAAAAAGATTAGTAAGAAGCATAAGATATCGTTCAGATTTTCTAACAGGCGCGAAATCACTTGTAAATAATCCTGTCCCAACATCCGGCGGTGATAACGCAAACGACAGCGGATTCTTTAACGCAAGAAAGCTTATAAGCAGCAATAAAAAGTTCTTCCAAGAACAGGTTATTACCTACATAGGTAATAATTTTCCAAATCTAAAATACAGTAGAACTAAGTGCAGACAAGATGTTGGATACATAATAGACGCAATAGTATATGATTTGACATATGGAGGAACTTATCAGTCGCTTACCGCCGGACTTGCGTATTACGAAGGCACTGTGCTACAGTTTAGCAGTTCAGAATCAGTAGCCACTTTATCAGCATATGATTACCTAAAGTCAATACTCCAATCCGCATCTAGAAATAACACGGTGCCTGCTCTACAAGACAATATTTCACAATACAGGGATAGTGCCGGTTCTACACAAGCTAGTGATGCAATAGGTGGAATGATTGATATTATTACCGGTATTATAGAGAACGGATTATCAGGTCGACCAAGTGTTACAATAACTACTATTTCCTCTAATGTGTGTACCACAAGCGAAGATCATAATCTACAGATTGGTGATTCAATAACTATCAGATCTACCACCAACGGTTTTATTAAAAATGAAACCTATTGGATTATAACAGCGCCTTCGTCGGATAGTTTTACAGTTTCAGAGTCGTTTAACGGAACGGTTAAGACACTCACAAACGGTACCGGACTTGATATTAGAGGCGATAGCGTTGATTTTGGTGATACAACATGGGTCCCCGGCGCCCTTGTCACAGCTGCCGCAACCCTAGATGGAGCACAAGAATCGATTATAACAACGGTAATCAATCAGTTAAACGAAGTCGCATACCACACAGACTTTTTAGTTAGAAATAATAATCTTACAAATGATGATTTTGAAATATATGTAGGCACAAGCTCTTTTGTGTTTACCTATGTTGAAGGCGGAACCGTAACCAAGTCGGATACTACACAACTTAGCATTACAAACTTTGTTTATGATGAAACTACAGGTGTTGCAACCGTAACGACTGCATCCGATCACGGTTTAGAAGCCGGTGACGAAGTAGATATTACAAACTTAACACTTACATATGTAAATCCTTTATCCAGTCCGCAACTACAAACCACAATATTCCCAGCGGCCGATTCAGATTTACCGTATCCAAAATCAGGAACAAAAATACTTTACGATCAAACAAAGTGCCTCCGTGATACTAGATTGATAACCGAAGCGGTTATTTATGATTTCATGTTCGGCAGTAACTTTGCTACAACCGTGGCAGGAATATCATATCTCAGAGCAAGCGCACAAGATGTATACGATCTTAATCAAAAGACCATTACGATCGATGCACTAGATACCGTTAAAACACAAGCATTAGCTAATGTAGGCGGTGAAGCTACAGCCCTTGTCAGAATAAACGATTTGATGGAAGAAATAGACGCTATAATATTTGGCGGATCTAAAGAGGGAAGTAACTGTGCTACTGACTTGCGCAATCGTGATTACGCTGTATTACAGTTAGAAAGAAACAGAGATTTTATCGTATCGGAAATAAATGCATGGATTGCAGATACATACAGCGATACCGCAACAGCTACTACCTCGTCAACGTCGACTATATCAATATCAGATACATCTTGGTTGCAGAGAAATGCTGCAATTAAGTTTACAGGTACAAGCATAGGAAACATTGTTGCTGATACAACATATTATGTTTATAGCGTTGAAAGCTCTACAACATTCAAGATTGCAGAAACCCGAAACGCTACCAGTGCTTTTGCTGTAAGCGATGACACCGGGTCAATGGCACTAACATTGGTTTATGACTCAGCTTTATGTACTAGAGACACCAACTCATATCTAGACGCACTAAAATACGATCTGAAATACAGTGGCGAGTTCCTTAACAATGATAGATATGTTGGAAGTAGAACAGGAAACTATAAGTCAATGCTTGCGGCTCGGTACTATGCCAATAGCGTTACAGGATCTCTCGAAGAAGACATGTTCTATTTAAGAGATGCAACTGGTTTAAGAAACTGTACTGTGGACGGTTTGTCAGGAGATTTGTTGCCTGAAAATGAGTTCGGAACAAGCAGGGTTAGTGCAGGTGCATATTGTTCGCTAGATCCAGGTTGGGGACCGGATGATTATAGAACATGGATTATCACTAGATCGCCATATGTGCAAGGTGTAACCACATTAGGTACAGCCGCTACAGGTCAAAAGATCGACGGTGCTCTTCATAATGGTGGCAATGATTCGATTGTATCAAACGATTTTACACAGGTAATAAGTGACGGCATTGGTGCCCATATTTTAAATAATGGTCGTGCAGAGCTTGTATCCGTGTTCTCATACTACGCTCACATAGGTTATCTAGCAGAATCAGGCGGGAGAATACGAGCAACTAACGGAAATAACTCTTACGGAGACTTTGGTTCTGTAGCAGAAGGGTTTGACGAAACAGAAACTCCCGGAACCGCAGTAGTTGATAACAAGTTCCAGTTCGAAGCAACTGTTAACTCGGTATTCGTAGGCGACGGCGAGCTCAAAACATTCCAGTTTGGCAACGCAGGAGAAGATTACACAGAAGTTACTTATGGCATAACCGGCGGCGGTATCAACGGATCAGTAGAACAAGACGAGTTTAGAGATGACGGAGTCCATGAAGTAAGATTGCTAGATCTAGGAAATGATTCTTCAGGACAGTTTGGTGGAGAAGGCTATCTTACGAACTCTAACACTGCTCAGGCAGGAAGTTTAACAAGCATAAATCTTGCAGCCACAGACGGCGAGACCGCAACAGCCTATCCAGGAATGAAAGTTATTTTAGATGGCGGTAGCGGTGTAGGTCAATATGCAATCATTGATACCTATAATGCAGGATCAAAGCTAGCCACTGTGGTAAGAGAAAGCGACGGTGTAGCAGGCTGGGATTCTTTTACTCCTGGTAAAGCTATTGTGTCACCAGACAGTTCAACAACATATACTGTAGAACCTGCATTAAGTTTTAGCAGCCCGGATTTTAATGCTGTTGAAACCACCATGCCTAGTTCTGCTAGCTGGAGAGACATAGTTTACGGTGATACCACAGAGGTATTTCTTGGGTTGTCAGCAGACGTTTACACAGGTGCTGGAACAGACGCCACCTTAGATGTTGTTAGGAACGGTTACAAATATATTCCAACGTTGAATAACACAGGAACAGGATATAGTAGATTAGAAACCTTAACATTCTTAGGATCAAATCTCGGAGGCATTGACGGTACAAATGATATTACCATTACTATAACCGCAGTAAACTCCGTAACAGGAGCGATACTAGACTTTGATTTTGTAGGATCAGGAAAAGGAGGTGTTTATGTTGCAACTCCAGGTAGCGGTACTGGTGCAGCATCATCCGATGATGGCGTATCTTGGACTTCAAGAACTCTTCCGAGCGCCGGCGATTGGCGTAGTGTAACGCACAGTGTTATTGATGACGGATCTTCCGCGCTTAAAATTGGAAGATTTGTTGCTGTGAGGTACGGTAGCAATGCGGCTGCTTATTCAGATGACGGCATCACTTGGAATGCAAGCACAATGCCTGCATCTGCAAACTGGATTTCTGTAACAGCAAATAGGAATGGGCAATACGTTGCTATTGCTGACGATTCAACAACGGTTGCAGTTTCAAATGACGGTATAGTTTGGGATATTACAGGTACCTTAAACAATACAGGGTTCATTGGTGTGGTATACGGCAAAGGCAAGTATGTGGCATTTAGAGATCCAGGAAGTATCACACAAGCAGTTGAATATTCAACTGACGGTGTAACCTGGACACAGACTGATTTTGCATCGGATATAAATCCAACAGCAATAACCTACGGAAAAAATACGTTTGTAGTAGTAGGAAACTCAAACACAGCACAGATAAGTGACGACGGTATAACTTGGATTGATGCAACCATCGGATCTGCGGACGGATCCACAGTAGGAAGTTATGTAAATGTATCTTATGGACAAGGGTTGTTTATGGCAACCTCCACAGCCAACGGTGATACCGGTTTCCAGTTTGTAATGAAGTCAGAAAACGCAGTTTACTGGGAGCCAGAATCTGTTCCGACCGGAGGCGGCACACAAGTCGATGGTTACAATGCAATTGCACACGGAAATCCACAGAGATTCGGACGTTGGATTGCAATCATGAACGATTCAGGAAACCATGCAGTTTATATTGATACTGGAGCAACAGCACAAGCTAGGGCTACATTTATAAGCGCAGGATCTATAGAAGAAATCAGCATGATAGAACCAGGATCTGGATATACATCTCCGCCAACTATGACGGTTACAGATCCAAACAACTTGTTTGAACTGCCATTTACTGTTAGATTAGCATCAGGTACTTTGGCTAATCCTAGCTTTATAAACAGAGGTTCACAGTTCGATACGGGTGGTGCATTGCTAGACACAGGTGACGGCTTTGCAGATTTCTTCCAGCCAGGAAGTTTCATAGCTGTAAGAAGAATATCACAACGTCCTGTACCTGGATCAAATGTTACATTCGACAGCATTCCTAATCAAACATTTAAACTGGTAAATGTGCTTACATTCCTCGGAGCTAATGACGGGTCGTACACAGCATTCTATCAAATTTCGCCTGATATGTCGTTTGTGGATGCTCCAGCACACCTAGACGGTATAACCACTAGATTGAGATATTCACAGTGTAGATTGACAGGACATGATTTCTTGGATATAGGTACAGGTAGTTTTGACGAAACAAACTATCCGAACGAACCTCTACAGCAACCTGTCCCTGCAAAAGAAACCAGAGAAAGCAACGGTGGACGAGTATTTTACACAAGCACGGACCAAGATGGTAACTTCAGGGTTGGTGATTTGTTTAGTATTGAACAGTCGACAGGTATTGCTACACTGAACGCAGATGCATTTAACATCTCAGGACTGCAAGAACTTAACCTAGGTAATGTTACACTAGGCGGAGGATCGGCAACGGTTACGGAATTTAGTACAGATCCATTCTTTACACAAGATTCGGATAATGTTGTACCGACACAAAGGGCAATCAGAGCATACATTGCTTCACAGATTGGCGGCGGCGGAGCTAGCCTTGTAGTAAACTCAGTTACGGCAGGTAATGTGTTTATTTCAACAAATGCAATAAGTCACCTTACTGGGGGAACAATAGTCATGAATGCAACATTTGACTTTAGAAGACCGGTAACAGGCTATCCATTAGCGTTTAACTACTTTTTGACATAAATATTAATAACGGAGAAAGATAAAATGGCAACAGGACTTTTAGGAAACTCAGATTTAGATGCAGCTACCGATACAATAGTTTATACGGTTCCTGAGAATACCTTTTCTGTGGTTTCAGTAAACCTTTGTAACAGAAACTCAGCAAATGCTGCTGATATAAGAGTGGCAATTTCTGACAGTGGCACACCAAACAATGCAGACTTTATAGAATACGATTCTGAGTTGATTTCAAACGGTGTTATTGAAAGATCGGGCATCGTGGTACAGGCTGATAAAAACATTGTGGTTCGTGCAAGCACCAATGATGTAAGTGTTACCGTATACGGCATAGAAACATCTACGACAACTTCATAAGGTGATTTAAATGGGAAGAAGAGTAAC
>Ga0102945_1000530_pt1 | contig 11598 bp, 8 predicted proteins | sample SalPonred_H2O_MG_FD_78207 | JGI IMG/M metagenome (GOLD analysis project Ga0102945, IMG submission 78207) | Salt pond water microbial communities from South San Francisco under conditions of wetland restoration - Salt Pond MetaG R2_restored_H2O_MG ...
AAGAAAGTCTTCGTAGTTCCGTGCAATTTCGTACTTCTTTTCCACCAACCAATCAACTCTTTCGACTTGCGCCAAACCAATCGCCGCCTGCAAGTTCGTTACGCGCATATTGAAGCCGGGCGTTTCGTGCCAGTACTTCCTCTCGCGCGACATGCCATGGTCTCTCAGCTTTCTTGCTCGGTCTGCGTATCTGGAAGACCGGAAGGTCACCAAACCCCCTTCACCCATCGTGAGTGTCTTATTGCCAAAGAAGCTAAATGCGGCTGCATCCCCTCGCGCACCAACGTGCTGACCATCAACGTATGAACCAATAGCCTCAGCACAATCTTCAATCAGCAACCAGCCATTCTCGTCGCACAGGGTTCGAATTCCTCCGGAGTCAAACGGACTGCCATAGAGATGAACACCGATCACGCCCCACGTTTTGGTCGTCTTGACGGATGCAACAGATTCAACACTAAGTCCCCATGTGGCACTAGACAAGTCCGCAAAGACGGGTACACCTCCTGCAGCAAGAACTGCATTTGCTGTTGCCCCGAAGGTAACATTCGGCACTATCACCTCCATGCCTGGTGGCAAACCAAGTGCCACCAAGGCGAGAGTCAGCGCGGTAGTTCCGCTCGTCGTCGAAACAGCATGATCCGCTCCGATGTAGTTGCCAAAGGCCTCCTCAAAACGTGGCACAAATGGGCCAGATGACGAAATCCAGTTTGTCCGAAGGCACTCAAGTACATAGTCCAGTTCATTTCCACCTAGAAGTATGTCCGAAATTGGCAAGACACCGAGTTCCCCCACTGCAGTAAAGCCTACGACTCGATTCCCTTCCCGAACTCGAGGGATCACGCTTACCCCCCTTGAGGCGCCTTCCACGATCGCCATGAACGTTTCTTCCGCTCCAGCAGGAGCAGGAAGGCAGACTGGATTCTCGTTCATCATCTCGCCAGCCGTCTTGTTGCCCAGATCACCTGCGCTCGTAAGTTGCCTACGTATGTCCCCATCTGAAATGGAACCAACAAGTTGGGCACCTTTCAAGACGAAAACCAGACCTCGCTTATTGGTACTGATTTTCCGCAAAACGTCCTGAATCGTGGCGCTGACGTCAACACACATGTTCGCAACCGTCAATTGGGTGTTCACTCTGCGAACCTTTCCAAGGAATCGCAGCAAATCTCAACTTGCTCACGGAGCCGGTTCTGAAAGGTATATCGATCCATTTCAATTGTTACGAACTCGACGTTCGGCGACAAGTTCGACCAGAACCATGAATCGCTTCGTATCGCCCAATTCAAATCGCTCAAACCATCGTTTTCACTCAAGTGGTAGGCGCGCGTAATGGGTGCCAACTTTCCGAGTGCTTCGCGTGGTGAGAATGACTGTGTGGCGCCGGAGACGTGGAGGTGTCCCACGTCCACGAGAAGACCTACCTGCGACGGTAAGTTCTCGAACACGCGAAAAATGGAGTCCGGATCAGTCATCAACAAGACATCAAAGCCGTTGGTCCTGGCGGTTTCGCGCGTGAGCACATTATTTTCGATCAGGATCGATACTCCCTTATCCTCAGCGTATGAACACAAATCAGTAATCGAGTGAACAAATATTTCCTCAGCCTCGTGTTGTGAGATTCTGGGTAGCTTAGGCCAGTTTGTGCCTAAATCGTCTAGAGACGGCGAAGCACAAAAACCTGCATGAACACTATATGTGGCCGCTCCAAGCTTTTGCGCAAAGTCAATGGCGGTACGTGCCTGCTTCAAAGAGGACCTCAAGTCTTCTTCTCGCGGAGCGCTCAAATTCAAAACAAGAGGTTTTGCAGGTACCGGGAAGTAGTTATGCGGTTGTGCACGCAAGCCGAGTTGTTGCGTCAGAGCCAAGAGTGTTGTCAAGTCCCCCTCAAACGGCCCCCCCGACAACTCCACGTTCTTCAGGCCATTTGCTGCAACGTGGGCAAGAGCCCCGGAGGTTGACAGTCCGGACAGCCCCGTTGAAACGAAAATATCAATAGCGTTATCCTTGGAAGGCACAATCCCCTCCTTCCGTGACCCATTTGACGGAGACCGCAGGTCCAATCTTGAATCCTAACCTCATTGCTCTCGTTCCCGCTCGACGCGGTTCCAAAGGCATCCCCAGAAAGAACATGACGGAATTTGCCGGACATCCACTCATGCACTGGACCCTAGTTACGGCACTCAAAACTGTACCGGCAGAGAGCATCGTGGTTTCATCTGATGACGCCGATGCCTTAGCGTACGCCCGGAATCTGGACGTCTCGGTAATCCAGAGGCCGGCGGAACTCGCAAGAGACAACACTCCGATCGGACCGGTGGTTCGCCACGCTCTCAATGAGACCGGTTCCCAGGCGGCGATAGTGCTTCAAGTTACGTCGCCCTTTCGACGATCTCATCATATTGCCGACGCGATACGTCAGTTTTCTCGTGACGGTCGGCCGCTCGCTTCCGTCGTAAGGGCAGAGCATCCAATCGAATGGCACTGTGAATGGCCGGCAGACTCAGAGGAACTCAAGTTTGTACACCAAACAAGCGGGTCCCTTCGGAGACAGGAGTGCAAGCCTTGGTACCGGCTGAATGGAGCAATCTTCTTGGCAAGCGCACAGACTTGGAGCGACCAAGATGCCTTGATGGGGGTTCACGGACTGAGGCCCTTCCTGATGGACCCGGCATCTTCATTGGACATCGACTCTGAGTGGGACCTAGCATTCGGAGAGTTCCTTGTCGCCACGGGACGCGCGCAAGTCGGCCAATAGACTGGTAGGCATGCGATGACGCTGGTGCCACTCTGGTATGCATTGTCCACTCCGAACCATCATCGCCCTCTCACGGCGTCTATTCCTGGACGCGTGAGTTGAGATATGCCTCTAGATTCCTTTCTTTTTCTGACTGAGGGGTAGGCCCATCACGCCTTCCTACCGAGCATAAGTTTGCATGAGTCGTTGGTCAGCCTGAAGGGGTCCGCTTGCAGCGATCACACATGTGCTGCCACCAGCACTATTCGCAGCCACCGCTATCCGGTCAATCAAGCCAATCGGAAGCGTGTTTGGTGTGAAAGCGTAAGACCAGACTTTGTCTTCAGGGCGATCCAAGTTGTCGTGAATGACTTCTCCAGTTACAAGCCGCATCGCGAGAAACGGCTGTGCCCCGAAGACTTGGCCTGAAGACTGCCTAATTACAAGGCGAGGAGTCTGACTAGAACTAACGCTTTCGATATGTGCCTCTAGCCTCATCGGTTCGTCATCTCGCAAATCACAGGCATTGATGAATGCATCCCTAGAAGTCACAAATTGCGTCGACACTGTGGGCCAATTCACCCACTCCGACCGAAGAAGTTCGTGAACGTGGCGCACTTCTCGTCTCAAGTCTCGCCAGTCGTGGCTAGCGATCCCCAGAATAACATCATTTCCATCCGACGCTGTCTTGTAGGCATTCGATACTTCAGGGCGCGTCAGGCGCCCCAATCGGTTTAGTGGATTCAGAGCTCGAGCAATTCGCCGTCTACATGAACCCGGGACTCGATAGTCGTCGTGGGATGGCGTGTAAATCGACCAATCAGTAGGAGCGCCCCGCCAGTCCCCCAATTGGCCAAACTCATAGTCTGGCGCCTCATCATCTTCCTGTTTGACTGCCATGTTCGAGATGTCGAACGGGAGCCACTGCTCTAAGAAGGCGTGGATATCTGGTCGCTCAGACTGGCATCCCGCGCGAAACGTACTCGGAAACCAGTTACGGTTAACGACTTTATCAGCCAGGATCCGATACGGGATGCCATCTCTCAAGTAATGGGTGGCACAGCGATGTGCATCTCCAAAGGTCGAGACGGCATGGCAGTGCCATTCGATATCGTCACGCAGATGGGGTGAATCTCTCAGAAATTCAACATACCGGTCAAAGACGTTGTACATGCCGTGGTCACGGTGGCGCGGGTTACGAGCAAAGCCAACATGGTCTAGGCAGTGCCAAGTTACGGTCCACGGCTCTCCATTGGGATCGCAGTATCTTTGTCGGAATTCCGACGACAGGAACTCTCCCAGCATTGATTCAATTTCAGCCCACGAGCCGAAGACTTTCGATCGATGCCCCGAAAGTACGTGCGCTACGCGTCTTCCCAGATCCGGATCTGGGAAGGGGTAGTTACCGTCTTGGATGGCCCTTAGCGCAACACTTGAGGGCTCAATTCCGAGCGGCCCGAACAACTCCTCAACGCGCTGAAACTTGGCCTCGAGGGACTCGTAAAGAGGGCCTTCCGTATCGACGACGTGAGCAACCCACACCGTACCTGACACCAGACTTCACCCCCGCTCTGCTATCGCCAGATATTCACTTGGGTATCGATCACTTCCGCGTCCTGTCGCCTCCCACTCGAACAGGAGATGCCTCAAGTACGGATTGCCGTCCGCCACTCGATAGAGGTCATGACTACACAAGTGGCGAGAGCTCGCCGTACCGGCACCGTACCCGAAAACCTCACTTTCGACGTGGCAAATCGTCCGTACAAATCGCTCTTCATCCTCAGACAGTTGTCTCGAAGTTCTATTTGCTCGTGCGACGATTCGCCGTTGGCTTTGCGAAAGCGAAGCCGCTGCTCCCTCCGGTAAGAAGAGCCTTCGAAGATGGAAACTCACGGTCTCTTGTGGCCTAGAAATCCAATCCTCGAAACGATGGACCGTCACGCGCGACTGGTTCTGCAGCCTGATGGCCGTTTGCATTGCCGACAAGTGGCAGAAGGCGGCTCCTAAAAAGGTGTTACCATCATGAAGGGTAAAGCCTTTGAAGGATGAAACTGCATCCACAGGATCCCGCAGGAGAAGAATTCCGAATGCACGCTGGAGCCCTTGGGTGAAGATTTCCAGATAGTTCCAGACAAGCTGATTTTTTTCCGCCCAAACGGAAACCTGATCATCAAGGTAGAGGTAGCGCATGATCCGGTCGTACAAGTCCGCAGTCCCTTCGGGGGGTGAGGCTACAAGATCTGCGCTAGTGGCCGCAGCTCTTAATTTTGAGATGCCTGAACGCCGAAGCGCATCCTCTGCAACATCACGCCAAGACTGGTCAATGAGGGCTCTCCCACTCTTGTCAACGTAGCGATAAAGGTTGACCGCATACATGGTGCTCGAAACTCCTGGGGTCCGCCCCAGACATTCGCTGAAGTACTCGCTCCCGACGCGGAAGGATCCCGTGATCAAGATTCTTCCTTGAGGATCCCTAAGCTCCACGCCCTGATCGTCTCAGAGGTGCGGTCAAATCTCGACATCGGGGCGACCTGACCCTGCTCGTTGGTCAAGTTGATCTGACCCCTGCCTTTGGTCCGGGCTCACGCATGGGGCAACTGGGATGTGTGGATATTTTCGAACTCGGTTGACGTGGAAGCTTGACCCGTGCGTGTGTCGCGCGGGCGGTTTCAGTCGGTCGTTGCAACACCTGGAGTGACCTGCTGCAAGCTTGGCTTCCAACGATTCCGTCGAGTCAGGCGGTTTCTTAGTTAAGCGATCGCTCGTATTCGATTGGTGAAACATAGCCGAGTTGAGTGTCGATTGCGGCGGTTGTGTATCACTTCGACGTAGTCCAAAGTGGAGTTGGTCAGTGCGATGCGGGTGGTCCTACGCTTGCGGCCCAGGAGCCCGTTTTGCGTGGATGACCAAGACGATTCCAATATCGCGTTTCAACAACGACTGCGACGAGAAGAGTCGCAGTTCATGACCCGTCATTGGGTCGGTTCGCCACGGAGACAAATTCCCGTCTTGGACTGTTTCCCGGTAGCCGAAGTAAGCAACAGTGGTTGCCGTAGGATGGGAAGGGATAGGGAGAAGGCTGGACCATAGCTGCGCGGGCATTGACACCCGCTCTTGGAATGACATCTGGGGGGAGTCCTTCTTGTGCGAATCAAGTGTGAACCACATCAAAGTGCGGTGAGGCGCGGGTTCGTCCTTCTTGAATTCATTCCGACAAAGGGTCTCTACCCAGCCCTTGGCATCTTTGTTGGTACTTGGCCTGGATTGGTGTTCGCCGTCAGCCAGTTCTCAATCGGTGGCGATAAGCCAATCCCCACAAATGGATCAGTTGGCGTTGGAACTATCGGGGGGCTGCTCTGCCTATTGCTCATGGCGGTAGCACGCAGCAACGTTCAGCCGAAACAACTTTCGTTCACCCTAGCAATGGGCGCTCTTGCTCTGGTCAGTGTTGTGCAGGTTATACGATACGAAGACTATGCGGAGTTGACTTGGTTCAACTTCGTACCACTCATCACGCTTTTCATATACTGGTGGAGGCCACCGAATGCGAGTGAGCTTCAAGCCTGTCTATCTTGGGTTTTTGTCGGTGTTCTGCTGGCTTTTGCCGCGTTGGTTGTTCTGTCGGTGTTCGCACGGAGCACACCTGAGGAGATAGTGCTCCCGAACAGGGGGCTGTTGGGGCTCTTTCTCGACAGCCCCTCTCGAGAAGGGTGGTTTGGCGGTTATGAGCAAACCGCCTACCTGGGCGTCGTCGCTGTCACTTCTGCCGCTTTCTCATCGCGACTTTGGAGGTTACTTTCGATCGTCCCGATATACCTGTGCCTCGCTAGTGATTCCAGAAGCGTCTTACTCGGGGCTGTGGTGGGGATCGTTTGGACTTTGTGGCTGACGAGAGGAGGGCGCCAGTCGCCAGTTTCTGCGCTTCGCCTTTCTCGCGGCTACCTTGCGGGTGTCAGCGTCTTGCTTTTCAGCTCCCTTATTGCTGGTCTGAGGCCGTCAGCGAACTCCCATTTCAGGACTTTCGTAGACGGTTCCCCTCACTGGCTTTCCGTTGCCGATTCGGTGTCCTCTGGGCGGTTGAGCCTCTGGTTGCTTTCCGTAGGGGTAGACACCACCAACGGATCAGTCACATGGCTGGGCAGGGAGACTGAGAACACCAAAGCAATTGTTTTCTCCTCCCCACACAATTCGCTTCTTGAGGCTTGGTCGAGCGGCTCAGTCGTTTTGATTTCGTCAGTGATGCTCTTCTTCGCAGCGGTCGTTTTCTATGTAGCCAGAACCGCCAATTGTCCGGAAAACAATGTGCTCCCAATGCTTCTAGTGCCGGCGCTCGTACTTATGTTGTTTTCAAACTGGATTTGGGCCTACCCCACCGCGTCAGGCGCTGTCTTCTGTTTTGCGCTGTGTTGGGGCAATGCCCACGTGCGGTCGTCCCAATCAATATCAAACTTGCACCAGTGACGTTCTAACCTAAGTCACAATCCCGCTCCGTACGCCACCTACATCGGGAACGTGCAGGCCGCGCGTGAATAGGGCAGTGAGCGTCGATCTCGTGGCCGCCGCGTAGATGTAAGCAAGAATAAGAATCGAAATCGCCTCTGTTATCGGGGCCGCGCGCACGAACAGTCAATTTCCTTCATTCCTTGCGTTAGTTCATTTCCGTTGCGTTTGCATTAGCGCAATATTCATTCTTCGACTGGGAGTCACCCTTTGAACCCGTTGGCTGGTTCTCTTCAATTGGTACGGGGTCATCCTGTTCCATGGTTTCCATCAATGGCATTGATGTAATCGCGAATCCTCCGGTTCCGGCTTCCCAGTAGGGGTTCAACGACCTTGCGCCCCAGATTTGTTCTTTCCGCATCCAGGAGCAGCCGAATCAGTTGGTTCTTAATGGGGATAGTGAGAAAGTCCTGAACTCCGTAGAAGCCAGGCCTGAAGGTGTTTGTTTCACGGAGAACCGAAACAAGGTACTTGGATGAAGCGCCACCCATCTCAAAGGCAACAAGTGGAGTGTGAATCTGGGTCGAGTGGCCCCGTCGTACGATTCGATCGAGGAGTTCACCGTCTGCTGTCCAGCGAAGGTCGGTCCGGAACCCTCCGAGATCAATGAGCATCTCACGTTTCATCACTGCGCCTTGATGATGAAGACGGGAATTCCTGGGACTTGCGGATGGATCAACGTGTGCGCCAGCAACCGAGAAATAGAGCCCATGCGAGGTTTCGTAGATGACGGGCGAAGCAATTAGTTCATGCTGGGAAAACACCTTGACTGCTTGAAGCGCGGAGTCAATCGACAGGTGTGAAAGTAGTCGGTCTCCAGCGTTAATGAACCAGACCCAATCGCCTCGGGCTGAGTGGATCCCGGTGTTCATCGCATCGTAGATACCTTTGGGTGAACGTTGAATCCAGCGAGCCCCGTTGCGTACCAGATCTTCAGACAGCTCCCTCGTCCCATCTGTTGAGTAGCCATCAACAATTAGCCACTCGATGTCTTGACTGGTTTCGTTCAGGATCGACTTGGCTGTCTTAGCCAGGCCGTCAGCGTCATTCCGCACGACCGTAACGATGGTTATGGCTGGCGCGCGCACAGAGCGAACCTACCTATCTTCTCGGGTAGTCGGACGCATTCGGCTTGAGTGAGAAAGATTCGAATGAGCGGATAGAGCCAGCGTAAGTGTGGCGGATTGACTCTGGTGAACAGACGATGAGGCAGGGCTGAATCTCCAACTTAAGCACCTGACTTTGCGAATGTGGATGCGACAGAAGTCCATGACGGGGGAATCAGCGAATCCGGCGTTGGATGGGATCTAAACCAAGGATCCGGGTACATGATGTGCTTTCGCGGGCAAGCACTCAGCATTGCAGCCCAGTAGCTCAAGCTCGAGTTGGCTGTAATGACTGATGAAGCACCACTCATCATTTGTATGGTGTCGGCGGCCGTTAAGGACCTGTCACTGATAAAGGTCATTCTGTGGTCGGGAAATGCGCCGACCAGGAGTTCAGCGGCTGTGTCAATTTCGTCACTAAAGACATAGATGTCATCAATGTCCACGCCCGACGCTTGTAGAGCGGCGATGGCATTCTCATAATAACTTCGCGATAGGAGGCCAAATTGTGGGTTGTTCCTGTAGTCACCACGGCGTACGTGGAGAGCGATGTAGGGGCGTTTGGTGGGGAGGTAGACGCGAGGTAGCGCACGCTTTGAGTGCTCTCGCTCAGCCATTGATCGTAGGAATGGCAGTTGCTCCGTCGCATCAAGGTACCGATGTGTTTGGAAGTATCCAATAATCAGTTTTCCGGCGCCTAAATGTTCTAGACGCGGGTCATAGCCACTTGCAAGTTGCGACCAGATCGGTCGCTTCAGGCTTTCGGGATTGGGATTGCGAAGAACCTCAGCCCACTCTGCGAGTTCAGCCAGTTTCCGGCGCAGGTTGCGTTGCAACAGGTTTAGGTCGCTGTTGCAGGAGGCAATCCTCAAGCGCGCTGCTCGAAGTCCGAGTGTCGAAGCAGATTCCTCGGGAGCAATTCGGATCGCTACGCTACAAAGCTCAAAGAGGTCGAATAGCTCAGCCGTTCCGTCTCTCCCCTGCCATGGTCCAAGCACTCCATCTACTATGGCGAGTCGTGTTTCATGTCGCTCAGCTAAGGCCAGCCCGGCGACCAATTGAAAGATTTGGTTGCCAAGGCCTCCCGTGAGTAGTACACCCACTTCCCCGGGTCGGATCCACGGGAAACTTCTCGTAATTTCCTCAGTCATGGCAAGTATCAATTTCGCATGTGAGCCATTGAGTAGATCTTGCTAAGAGGAGTGGGGACCACGTCTCTCGCAGGTTCGTGCGCAAGATCGGCTGGTGAGTCCAAGGAGTGGATTCTTCGTAGCGCACTTGCGTTTTCAAGGTCTTGGTTGATTCACGCGAGATATCCCTTGAATCGGCCAAGATTCAAGATAAGCGTGCGACTCGCTGGCAAGAAAAGCGAGTGTATGGACGCCGGACAGTCCGCCGGAGCAGGCCGACTTCATCGCAGTACCCACTTCCGCGTCTTTGACCCTGCTGATGGGGCTCGTAAGTCCAGATAGCGTTCCCAGGCCCACTGGCACGTATCTGGAACGACTTGGGGAAGGTTCAGGGACCTTCCAAGCTGTCGCCGGCTGACGCGCACTGCCTCCCGAGACCTTTGGTCGATGTGCTCGCGGCTCACGCCGCTAGTAGTTACGCGGTACTTGACGGTTGGAGGCCCGCCAACCATCCGGACTGGCCCTTTGGCAGCCAGTCGCAACCACAGGTCGTAGTCCTCACAGACCCTCACTTCAGTGTTGAGACCGCCGACATTTAGCGCAGCATCTTGGCGAAAAACGGTTCCTGAGTTGACGAACTGATTGCGAATGAGGAGCTGGCTCCTTGAGGCTCGGGCTCGACCGCCAACTGACCCAAGGATTCGTCCCCTTTCATTCATTGTGATAGCGCGTGAGCCGACAACCAGGAGATTCGGATCGTCGCGTAGCGCGGAAGTCAACTGTTCAAGGTGCGTTGGAGCCCATTCATCATCGGAGTCAAGGAGGGCAATGTAGTTGCTGGATGCTGAGTTGATTCCCCTATTTCTCGCGTATGCCGGACCCCGGCTAACCTCATTGACCAGGACTTCAACGTTGTCTCGGGCTTTTAGCAAGCCAAGCATCTCTCGATCGTGTCCATCAACAACGCAGATCGCTTCAGTTGCAGGGTGGGTTTGCGCAAGAATGGAATCCAGCGCCACTCCAATCCATGGAGCAGGCGCCTTGATTGGCATCACCACAGATACTGAGACGGAGGCTTTGGCGCTAGAAGAGCTCTGTTCTGTGGGACGCACGGCCGTAGTTTAGGCGAGAAACGGAGCACCCTGTTCATGTGTTCTCATGTTTCTGCCTTCCTGATGCCCCTCAACGCTGTTAAGGGCCCAGGCGCTCTCCTCGCCAAAGCACATGGGATTTCTGTGGGTGGGTCGTTCTAACCTTTCCGATATGTCGTTGTACTGGGCCGACATAACGAAACGCCGCGGACTAGACTTTGATGATCGCCCACAGTCAACCTAAGGACTCTCGTGCGTATCACAGTTTCTGGCGGAGCCGGTTTCATTGGGACGAACCTCGTACGAACACTGGTTGAACGCGAATACCAGGTGAAAGTTGTGGACGATTTGTCGAGTGGCTCGCTGGCGGGGCTACCCGATGAAGCCGAGTTCACCCGAGTGGACATTCGAAACGTGGACGTACTCAACTCGGTGTTTACTGGGGCTGATGCTGTAGTACACCTTGCGGCAAGGGGCTCTGTACCTCGATCGGTCGCGGATCCGCAAGCGACTTTTGACGTTAACGCAAACGGCACGTTAGCCGTATTGGAGGCAGCCCGGCGAAATCAATCGACACTCATTTTCGCGTCTTCGTCATCGGTTTACGGACGAAATCGCTTGAATCCCAAGAACGAAGAGATGTGGGTCAGCCCTATGAGCCCTTATGCCGCCAGCAAGTTGGCAGCGGAAAGCCTTGTCGGCTCTTATGCGGAGTCCTATGGCATGAACGTCCTCTCGTTCAGGTTCTTCAACGTCTTTGGACCCTGGCAACGGCCGGATCACGTATACGCGGCCGTGGTTCCGAAATGGATGTGGCGTGCGATTCATGGTCAGGCAATTCAAATAGACGGAGATGGTTTGCAGTCGCGTGACTTCACATCCGTCCACACGGTCACGGATGTACTGGTCGATGCAATCGAACGCGGAGTGTCACTCCCGACTCCTGTGAATCTTGCCTACGGCAACAATTTCACGCTCCTGGAGTTGAAGGGATCAATCGAGTCAATAATCGGCGAAGAACTCGAGGTCGAGTA
>Ga0102945_1000531_pt1 | contig 11588 bp, 9 predicted proteins | sample SalPonred_H2O_MG_FD_78207 | JGI IMG/M metagenome (GOLD analysis project Ga0102945, IMG submission 78207) | Salt pond water microbial communities from South San Francisco under conditions of wetland restoration - Salt Pond MetaG R2_restored_H2O_MG ...
TATCGTGCTGTTTACCACCTTCGTAATGGGCCCGAAGAATGTTCCGACCAATACGACCATAACCGTTAATTGCGACGCGAATTGCCATGACACCACTCTCCTTGTTTACAAAATCTTTTTGACCGATTGGGCGACTGCTTCGGCAGTCAGCCCGAAATGTTTGAATAACACACCGGCGGGTGCCGATTCACCGTAACTGTCGATACCGACAACGGCGCCTTCAAGACCGACATATTTGTACCAGTAATCACGAATACCTGCCTCAACGGCCACACGTGGCACATTGGGAGGCAAGACCGTGGATCGGTACTCAACTGTCTGGGCATCGAACACATCGGTACTGGGCATCGAAACCACCCGCACGGCAATACCTTCTGCCTCTAACATCGCCTTGGCCTCTAGCGCCAAAGCGACTTCAGAGCCGGTGGCGATAATCACCGCTTGAAACGCCGTCGCGTCTGACAACACATAACCGCCCTGATTGACTCTGGCTAATGTCTGGGCATCACGATTCACAAAGGGCAAGTTTTGCCGTGACAAGAGCAAGGCCGTGGGTCCGCCGTCACGTACCGTCATGCCAAGGCTAGCGGGTCGACTCACCGCAGATAGCCAAGCCGCTGCTGTTTCAACGGTGTCACACGGACGCCAGACCGACAGGTTCGGTATCAAGCGCAGGCTCGCGGCATGTTCGACAGACTGATGGGTCGGTCCATCTTCGCCCAGACCAATAGAATCGTGTGTGAATACATGGACCACACGGGTCTTCATCAAAGCCGCCATTCGGATGGCATTGCGCGAATAATCCGAGAAGGTCAGAAAAGTGCCACCGAAGGGCAAGATGCCGCCATGAAGCGCCATCCCGTTCATGATGGCCGCCATGCCAAACTCACGCACCCCATAATTGATGTGGCGCCCAGCAGTCAACCCATGGTTGTCTGCACGCACGGCGACCGCCTGTGGCCAATCAGTGAAGTTTGAACCGGTTAAATCGGCAGAACCACCGATCATTTCGGGTAAGAGCGACACCAAAGATTCAATCACCTGCTGTGAAGCTTTCCGGCTGGCTACTGTTTTTTCTTCCGAGGCGATCCGTTCAAGTAACTGGTCGGCTTGGGTTGAAAAGTCGGCTGGTAAGTCACCTGTCACCCGGCGCATCAAATCAGCCGCTAGCTCAGGATATTTGCTTCGATAGGCTTCAAATTGCTCGTTCCATGCCTGCTGAGCCTTCTGGCCTTTGGCGCTGCAATCCCAGGCCTGACGAATTTCCTCGGGCACCTCGAAGGGCGCATGGGGCCATTGAATCGCTGCTCGGGTCTGTGCGATCTCATCATCGCCAAGTGGCGCACCATGAACTTTTTCAGTCCCAGCCATTGTCGGCGCACCTTGACCGATGACAGTCTGGCAAATAATCAAAGTAGGACGCTGCTGAGTTTGGCCTAGCGCCTTGGCTTGTTCAATCGCCTCGCTGACGGCAGCCGTATCGTGACCATCCACGTCGGGCACAACATTCCAACCGTAGGCTTCAAATCGGCGGGCCGTGTCATCTTTAAACCAGTGTTCCACCCGGCCATCAATCGAAATACCATTATCGTCATACAACACAACCAGCTTGCCCAAGCGCAAGGTCCCCGCCAAAGAACAGACTTCATGGGAGATCCCTTCCATCAGGCAACCATCACCCACAAAGGCGTACGTGTGGTGATCCACAATGGCCAAGTCATCGCGATTGAACTCGGCGGCTAACAGCGCCTCGGCCAACGCCATGCCCACGGCGTTTGACAAACCTTGCCCGAGTGGGCCTGTGGTGGTCTCGACACCGGGGGTCACCCCAACCTCAGGGTGACCTGGCGTTTTGGAATGCAGCTGTCGAAAGGCTTTTAACTCTTCGCTAGGCAAGGCGTAACCACAAAGATGCAAAGCGCTGTAGATGAGCATGGACGCATGACCATTAGATAAAACAAAACGGTCTCGGTTTAGCCAAGCAGGATCGGTTGGGTTGTGACGCAGCTGGTTCGCGAATAAAGCCACCGCGATCTCGGCCATCCCCATGGGCGCACCCGGGTGACCCGATTTGGCCTGCTGGACGGCATCCATGGATAAGGCGCGAATGGCTGAGGCCATCGCTTCCGTTGGGAGATGGGTACTGGCTGGTGCACTCATGACAGGGCTAGACCTTCTACGTGGTTAGAAACAGCAACCAACCTGTCTGAACAAACCGATTGGTAGTGTGGCAAACCTTGGATTCTAGCACCTGGGCAGGCGTGCAGATCGATCGGCTACGCAGCAGGACATAGCACGCCTGCGTTTCCCTTAAACCCCCTTAAAACCCCTTAAACCACCTCGGGTGCCGATCCCCACCGAGTCCTCGGGTAATATTTCGCCATGAAGACACCTCGTTTTTTCTGTGACGCTGGGCTCACCCCCTGCTCTGTCGGCCCACTACCCAAAGCAGTGGCACACCATGTGCGAGTCAGGCGGCTCAAAGCGGGCGAGCAAGTCGTTCTCTTTGACGGTTCTGGTCAAGAATTTGTAGCTGAGCTGTCATTTGAGGCAGATGGCACGTGTCTCGCCCACACAGGTCCAGGGCAAACCATCGATCGCGAAAGACGGGGTCACTTGACACTGGTGCAAGCCCTAACCAGTCAAGACCGCATGGATTGGGTCATTGAAAAAGCGGTTGAGCTCGGGGTAGGCGCCGTGATCGTGACGCCGGCGGCGCGCTCTGTCGTCAAGCTCTCAGCAGACCGCGCCTCCAAAAGGCACCAGCATTGGCAAGGCATCGTGAAATCGGCCAGCGAGCAGTGTGGTCGCAACCGGCTCATGGGTGTGCACATCACCGGCTCACTCGCACAGGCCTTAGGTCTAATCGAGGGAACGCCCAAACTGCTTTTTACGCCCGAGGCCACCGCAGGTCTAAATGACCCCGCGCTCTTACAGCAATTTAAAGAGACGGGTAAAGCCGCGTGCTGTATTGGGCCAGAAGGCGGTTGGGATAGCACCGAACAAGATCAAATAATCCGGCAAGCTGCCACTCGAGTGAATTTGGGCCCAAGGGTGCTAAGAACGGAGACAGCGGGTCTGTTTGCCACGGCATGCCTCACCACCCACCTAGATTGGTAGCCTGTGTTGGCGTTCTAACTGTCAGCATCGCTCCAATTGTGCACGTGACCTGGCTCATCGTCAGCGTGTCGACCCGCTTCTTGAAAACCAAAAACGAAGGCTTTGCCTGCATCCGATGCGTACGAGGCCACATCTTCTAAGGTCGACTTCAACTCATCGATATCACCCTCAAGAGTAGGGTCTGCTGAGTGCAATCGATCAAAAAGCAATACCAATCCTGATTTTTGATCATCGACGGTTTCACATAAGCAATCGTAGAGGCCGTCAAACGCCCCACCAAAGAATTGCGGATAGTCGACGGCTTTAACCACGGCTCGAAAAAGCGCCGATCGATTCCGTGCCTTGGAACAATCAGCCACACACCAAGCAAATTCAGCCTCCTGGGCCCCGGCCTGCAAGGACTCAAGATCACTGTCGGGGTTAAATTGCCCACCCTTTTGCAATAGTTTCGGCACTTGCCGACTTGCCTGACGACTCATGATCCGCACCCGCCTGTTGATGAATCAAACATTGATGCGCGAATCGTATCGACAATACCGGGTTGAATCAATCACAATTTGCGTCTTAATTGAAACAGCATGCAACAGGCGCACTACAAACAGAGATTGGCTAGACGGCGTGATTGGCTTTAACAACGGTCACCGCCGTCATGTTGACGATCCGTCGCACTGTCGCGCTCGACGTCAGAATATGGATCGGTGCATTCACCCCTAGCAAAAATGGACCCACTGCGACGTTACCGCCAGCAGCCGTTTTAAGCAGGTTGTAAGTGATATTACCCGCGTCAACATTTGGACACACCAACAAGTTAGCCGACCCTTTCAGGGTTGAGTTAGGAAGCAATTTCAAGCGCTGCGCCTCGTTGAGCGCACAATCACCATGCATCTCACCATCAACCTCAAGGTCGGGCGCCCACTGACGAATCAATTCGAGCGCCGCTTGCATTTTTACGGCGGATGAAGAGGATCCCGACCCAAAATTCGATCGCGAAAGCAAGGCAGCCTTAGGCACAAGATTGAGCCGACTGAGCTCCTTGGCCGCCGAAATCGTGAAAGCCGCGATCTGCTCAGCCGTCGGGTTCTCGTTGATATGTGTGTCAACAAGCGTGAGCGTATGGTCAGGTAAGAGCAAAATGTTCATGGCGGCGTAGGTCGATTCGCCAGGCGCCAAACCGATCATTTGGTCGATGTAACGCAAATGATCGCCATAGGATCCCACCGTGCCACAAATCATGCCGTCAGCATCGCCAAGATGAACCATCATGGCGCCAATCAGCGTCAATCGGCGACGCATTTCAACGCGGGCCATCTCTTTGGTGACGCCACGGCGTGACATGATTTCCCAATAAGTCGTCCAATAGCGATGGAAGCGATCGTCATAATCGGGATTCACCACTTCAACGTCTTTGCCTAAGGTCAAACGCAAGCCATGCTTTTCAATTCGATCCGCCAAAACGGTGGGGCGACCCACGATGATGGGCGTTGCCAATTTTTCATCAACGACCACTTGAACCGCGCGTAACACCCGTTCGTCCTCACCCTCGGTGAACACAATCCGTGATTTGCCCTGCTGCCGTACAAACGCCTTAGCCGCAGAAAACACGGGTTTCATGAAAGCGCCGGAGTGATATACAAATTGCTCGAGCTGATCAACGTAAGTATCAATATCCGCAATGGGACGTGTGGCCACGCCCTCTTTCATCGCTGCTTTAGCCACTGCTGGCGCAATACGGGTGATTAAACGTGGATCGAACGGTTTGGGTATGAAATACTCTGCCCCAAACGCGCTCTCTCCAGTGCCGTAAGCAGCCGTGACGACTTCACTTTGCTCTTCTTGGGCGAGCTGCGTGATCGCCATCACCGCCGCTTTTTCCATGCCACGCGTAATCGTGGTGGCCCCGACGTCAAGTGCCCCTCGGAAAATATAGGGAAAGCACAAAACGTTATTCACTTGATTCGGATAGTCTGAGCGTCCGGTCGCCATGACCACATCATCTCTAACGGCGTGCGCATCTGAAGGAAGAATTTCGGGGTTTGGGTTTGCAAGTGCCAGAATCAATGGGCGTTTGGCCATCTTGGCCACCATTTCCGGTTTAAGTACGCCACCAGCCGACAAACCCAGAAATACATCGGCGTCTGCAATGATGTCATCTAGCTTACGCGCTTCTGTTTTTTGAGCATAACGAGATTTATCTGGGTCCATCAGCACTGTGCGGCCTTCGTAAACCACGCCTTCAAGATCTGTCACCCAAATATTTTTGAGCGGCAAACCCATGTCGACCATCAGGTCCAGACAAGCCAACGCCGCCGCCCCCGCGCCCGATACCACCACTTTGACTTGATCGACAGGTTTGCCAGCGACCTCTAGGCCGTTGACAAACGCCGCCGTGACAATAATGGCTGTGCCGTGTTGGTCATCATGAAACACAGGGATATTCATGCGTTTACGCAATTCCCGCTCAACCGTGAAGCACTCGGGCGCTTTGATATCTTCTAGGTTGATACCGCCAAACGTTGGCTCTAGCCCAGCGATGATATCGATGAGCTTTTGGGGATCCGATTCATTGATTTCAATATCAAAGACGTCGATGCCCGCAAATTTCTTGAATAAGACCGCCTTGCCTTCCATCACCGGTTTAGATGCCAGCGGACCAATATTGCCCAAACCAAGCACAGCCGAACCGTTGGTGATGACGCCGACCAAATTGCCGCGCGCAGTGTAGCGGAACGCGTTCGCGGGATCCGCGACAATTTCCTCACAAGCGGCCGCGACACCGGGAGAATAGGCCAAAGCGAGATCGCGCTGGTTGGACAGTGTTTTGGTGGGCGCGATAGAGATTTTCCCAGGGCGTCCCTGCTCGTGATACGCAAGTGCTGACTGCCGAAAGTTTGGATCCATGAAAGCCAAGATGTTCAGTTAAAAGACAAGAACTGATTCTATCCCTTTTGTGAAGGCACTGACAGGAAGATTGCTTCGGGATCCATGATTCGTTTCACATCGGCGTCCACATCTTGTGTTGGAGGCGTCAACGTCACGCAAGCTAAATGAGGATTAACCGCGGGATGAAGGGCGGGGTTGACGGCGCTTTCCGACGAGCCAATCACCGCTTCTTTGTCAAAGGTTGCCGCAATCAACCAACCCAGGGCACCGCCATGTCCTAAAGTCACGTGAGCCAAATTGGGTTGTGCCACCTGTGCCAATGAATCGACTCGAAACCGCCATGGCCATTGTTTTGCGGCCAACGCCTCATGAACGACCGGTTGCATCGCGCATTCAAATAATTTGGGAACACTTTTCTGTGTGCGCAAAGACCTTAATGGTTGACTATCCTGGCTGCCAAACGCGCCTAGCACCTCGACTGTTCCATCAGCAAAAAGCCATTCCACTGAGACCAAACCGAGACCGTTAAGATCAACCGGGTATCCACCCACACACGCGAACCACTGCGCAAGATTGTCAACTTCTTCAGTGGGCAACTGCCCAAGCAAACCCGCGGCTTGCATGCCCGCAATCGGGCAACCGGCTTGCACCCGCCAATGACCCGTCTCTCCCAAAGGCATGAGCGAGCCCCAGGCTGACCCTGCCTCAACCCATAACAGGGGGCGATTTTCATCAGGTGACGGTAACGCAAGCCCGTCCAAGGCCAAACACACGCCATGAGCCAAACATAACGACCTAGCCTTAAAAATATCTTCTAAGCGTTCGGGTACCAGCCGAGCGCGCTGTTCTGCGACCAGTTTGACATCACCCTCGCATTGGCGTCGCAGTTGTGCGAGAAATGTCAGCCAATCGTCAACAGGCGTCTGCGACCGGCCAAACAAAAAACGGCGACGTGAACTCGGATCCGGCACTACAATTTCCTCAGGTTTTTCTTAATGAGAACGAGACGATGACAGCTCCCTTGGCAAAACGCATGCAACACACCGCCACTTTTCATGCCATGGAGATCTTTAAACAGACGCTCACACGCCAACGAGCGGGGCACGACGTGATCAGCCTAGGTATAGGGGAACCCGACTTTACCGCAGCCCCAGCCGTTGTAACAGCCATGCAACGCGCCGCCGATCAAGGCTTGGGTAAGTACGGGCCGGCAGCGGGTCTGCCCGCGTTGCGACAATCAATCGCCGCATTCTACGAATCACGCTTTGATGCGCCGGTCCATCCCGATCGCGTGATCATCACTAATGGTGCAAGCGGCGCATTGCAATTGGCTTGTCTTGCCTTGATCAATCCGGGCCAATCGGTGCTGATGCCAGACCCAACCTACCCCGCCAATAGTAACTTTGTCATGGCGGCGGGTGGCCAAACGCGCTTGCTGAAAACCAACGCTGACAAACAATTCCAGCCAACAGCCGAGGATGTTGATGCCCACTGGGACGACAACACGAGTGGGGTTTTGATTGCTTCACCGAGCAATCCCACGGGTACCTCAATCGATGCCGAGCAATTTAAAAGCATTGCCGATGCGGTCGCGCGTCGCGACGGGTTCCTGATGGTCGATGAGATTTATCTGGGTTTGTCCTACGACAAGCCCAGGCAAAGCGCTTTACGGCTGTCAGACGATGTCATCATCATCAACAGTTTTTCCAAATACTTTCACATGACCGGGTGGCGCTTGGGATGGCTTATCGTGCCGCCCCATCTGATCGAGCCCATTGAAAAATTGGCATCCAGTCTATCGATCTGTCCTCCAACTTTGGCCCAGCACGGCGCACTGGCCTGCTTTGAGGAATCCACTTTGCATTTATTTGAGCAAAGACGCGAGGCTTTCCAAGCACGACGGGATTTTTTGGTGCCAGCGTTAGAGTCGATCGGCTTGACGGTACCTGCCAAACCAGACGGGGCATTTTACGTTTATGCCGATACGACGAAGTTTTCCAACGACAGCAAAGTGTTAGCAAGCGAGCTCTTGGAAAACGCCAATGTCGCGGTGGTGCCCGGCATCGACTTTGGGGTTGCCCACGCGGCCAATACTGTTCGGTTGGCGTACACCATCGGTTTGAACCGTCTAGAAGAATCGGTTGAGCGCATGGATCGCTTTTTAAACGGCCGTTAGTTCAGCGGTATTTTGGCTGCCAAGGCCATGCGTCTTTTCTCCGCTTGTACCTTTTTGCTATATCCGCCGTCATCCGCGGTCGTGGCCCCGACGTAGCACTTTAGGCCGGTAACTTCTGAGCCGCGCCGTCTGATGCAATCCGAGAGGATTTGAACGCCGATTCTGATATTGACTTCCGGGTTGAAGGCAGCCGTTGGCGGCCGGTCTAGCTTTTCAAATTTGTCCGTGTGCACTCGCGTCATGACCTGCATCAAGCCCTGAGCACCGACTGAACTCTCAGCATAGGGGTTAAAACGCGACTCCACTGACATCACCGCGAGAATCAACACCGGATTTATATTCAATTCAGCACCGGCAACTAACACCGACTCCACCAAACGATCAACAACCTGTTTGGCAACCCGATATTTACGCGCAATGTAGTGCTCTAGTGCCTTGACCTGCTCCTGCGAGAGGTCAAACTGCTGCATCGCCTCCTCGATTTCAGGTAATGGTATGTTTCCAAGCAGGCCAACCGCTGATGTGCGTTCGATCGGCGCTGGCAGTCGATTTCGCGCATAAGACTCAACCGCCGATAGTTTGCGACCGGGTACCTCATCAATATCAACCGAACGCAGCTCGGGCACGAGACCACCTGATCCGAGTGCCGGTAGCGATGTCTCGATACCGTCGGGCGCAAGCGTTTGCACTAAAACCGAGTGCAAACGTATCGCCTGATCCCTTAGCACCGGAACGGTCAAGACCATGAGTACTCCCGCAAGTACAGCGACCCCGAGATACGCACCAACGGTTCTCATGATTTCAAACAACAGGCCGCTGCGGTTACTCGTGTGGAGAGACTGCCTAGGTGATAATGTGTCATTCATGGATAAATATTAACGTTTTGGTGGAGATTTCACTTGAGATATCGCGATTTAAGGGACTTCATTGACCAACTAGAGCGCGACAACCGGCTCAAACGGATCAAGGTGCCGGTTGACACCAATCTCGAAATGACCGAGATATCCACCCGTGTGCTGCACGCACAAGGACCAGCGTTACTCTTTGAGAATCCGCAGCATCAAGGACAGGCATCAACAATGCCGGTCCTAGCTAACCTTTTCGGTACACCAGAACGCGTGGCGCTGGGCATGGGTGCTGACGACGTGGCGTCATTGCGCGATATCGGTCACTTACTGGCCTCCTTGCGGGAGCCGGAAGCGCCAAAGGGCTTGAGGGACGCGTTCGGAAAAGTCGCGATGCTCAAAGCAGCCCTGTGGGACATGAGCCCAAAAAAAATTCGCGGTGCCGCTTGTCAAGAAGTTGTCTGGGAAGGCTCAGATGTGGACCTGAACCGACTCCCTATTCAGCGCTGTTGGCCTGGCGATATCGCGCCTTTGCTGACGTGGGGTTTGGTCATCACACGCGGGCCAAATGCCAAGCGCCAAAACCTTGGTATTTACCGCCAGCAAGTGATCGGACACAACAAACTCATCATGCGCTGGCTATCTCATCGGGGCGGCGCACTGGATTTCAGAGACCACGCCCTGGCGCATCCTGGCACCCCCTTCCCAATCGCAGTGGCCCTAGGCGCAGACCCTGCAACGACCCTAGGTGCTGTCACGCCTGTCCCAGATAGCCTGTCTGAATATCAATTCGCCGGCCTTTTACGAGGTGCTCGCACCGAAGTCACCAAAGCCATTGGAAGCGAATTGAACGTGCCGGCGACCGCTGAGATCGTGCTTGAGGGTCACTTGTTACCTTCAACCGACCCTCGCGCGCTCGCACCCGCGGTACCACCGGGCGCAAGCGCCCCACCCGATACCGGCTATGAGATGGCGCTAGAAGGGCCCTACGGCGATCACACCGGCTACTACAACGAACAAGACTGGTTCCCCGTTTTTACGGTAGATCGGATCACCATGAGGCGCAATCCGATCTACCACACGACCTATACGGGCAAGCCCCCTGACGAGCCAGCGGTCTTGGGCGTCGCGCTAAACGAAGTCTTTGTGCCCCTCTTGCAACGACAACTGCCTGAGATCAAAGACTTTTTCTTACCCCCAGAAGGATGCAGTTATCGACTCGCCGTGATTTCCATCCGCAAACAATACCCTGGCCATGCCAAACGGGTCATGTTTGGCATTTGGAGTATCTTGCGCCAATTCATGTACACGAAATTTTTGGTGATTGTTGATGACGATATCAACACCCGCGATTGGAAGGAAGTGGTGTGGGCCATGACCACTCGCATGGATCCTGTGCGTGACACGGTCTTGGTAGAAAACACACCCATTGATTACTTGGACTTTGCTTCACCCGTCTCGGGTCTTGGCGGAAAAATGGGACTAGATGCCACTAACAAATGGCCTGGCGAAACACAACGTGAATGGGGCCATCCCATCGAGATGGACAAAGACACCCGTCAAAGGGTTGATGAGCTTTGGGACTCGCTAGGCCTTTGAGAGAACGTTCGCTGCAACAGCCACAAAAATAGTGGCGCACCCACTAGACTGATCACGACACCAATGGGTAGCTCGGCCGGGGCAACCAAGGATCTCGACAGCATATCCGCGACCAAAACGGCCATGGCGCCCACAATGGCCGCTAGCGGCAATAAGCGTTGGTGGTTACCGCCAACGAAGCGCCGTAAAAGTTGTGGAACCAGCAATCCCACAAAACTGATGGCTCCCGTGAAACCGACCAAAGGCCCAACAATCAGGGCCATGGTGGCAATTAAAAAGAAACGCACTCGATTAACTGAGACACCGACTTGCTCAGCCTGCTGCTCACCCAAGAGCAACGCATTTAGGGCCGGCCACTGCCGGTAAAGTATCCAAAGACCTGAACCCACCCAAGGCAGTAAAAACAAAACCACCAACAAAGGCGTGCGAGCCATGCTACCCAAGGACCAAAACGTGACCGAGCGAATCTGTTGATCACTGGCCAAGCTGATGAACAAGCTGATAAGACTCAGAGCCAACGCATTGATGGCGATACCGGCTAACAGCAGACCAGCAGAGCCCCTTTGATGACATGCCAATTGCCACGCCAATCCTGTGGCAATGAGTGCCCCCAGAAATCCTGCTGCACCCACCCATAAGGCGCCAGTCAAACCGGCCATCATGATCGTCACGGCACCCAATGCAGCCCCAGCAGAAACGCCAACCAAGCCGGGTTCGGCCAATGGGTTGCGAAACAATCCCTGCATCACTGCCCCACCAACCGCCAAGGCAGCACCTGTCATCACGGCCAACAATGTTCTTGCAGAGCGCAACTCCAGCACCAACCAACCAAAAGCTTCTGTTTCTGAACCGGGTAGCCAGGCGGTGGCCAGTGCCCACCAGTCAACGGAAGCAGGTCCCATCAGCAGACTGAACAACATCAACGCGGCCAAAGCCGCCAGTGCGGGCTTCATCGCGCTCGATCTTCA
>Ga0102945_1000533_pt1 | contig 11563 bp, 9 predicted proteins | sample SalPonred_H2O_MG_FD_78207 | JGI IMG/M metagenome (GOLD analysis project Ga0102945, IMG submission 78207) | Salt pond water microbial communities from South San Francisco under conditions of wetland restoration - Salt Pond MetaG R2_restored_H2O_MG ...
AAAACAGGTGCCTGCCACGGCAGGAGAACATGAAAATGCCCAGGGACTCAGCTGGGAAGTTTTCAAAGATCTCGCAGAAAAACTACAACGACGTGAGCTAACAGGACATGCGGCCAGAGATGCAATTGATCTGGCGCAAAGCATCGCCACAGAAGAACAGTGGAATGGATGGTACCGCAGAATCCTCATGAAAGACCTGCGCTGCGGTGTTTCGGAAAAGACTGTTAACAAGGTAGCACCCGGAACAGTGCCTGTGTTTGGATGCCAACTCGCACACGATGCTGCCAACCATGAAAAGAAACTCACAGGTAAGAAACAGGTTGAGGTGAAATTGGATGGTGTCCGTGTTATCACCGTGATACATGATACACATGGTGACAATATTGAAATGTTCAGCCGCAATGGCAAGCAGTTTCACAACTTTGATCACATCATAGACGAACTGCGAGCAGTGCTACAGGAGAAGCCTGCACCGTACCCTATGATGCTGGATGGCGAAGTGATGAGTGCAAATTTCCAAGATCTCATGAAGCAGGTGCACCGCAAGGATAATGTAAGTGCGAACGACGCTGTGTTACATCTGTTTGATTGTTCGCCACTTGAAGATTTTCTAAACGGTGGTTGGGACAAGTCTCAGAGCATTCGCAGTTTATTCACAAAACACTGGGTACAAGAAAACGCAGATAAATTAAAGCATGTGCAAGCCTTAGAATGGGAAGACATAGACTTTGATACACCTGAAGGACAAAGTCGCTATGTAGAGCTTAACAAAGCGGCTGTGGATGGTGGATATGAAGGTGTTATGATAAAAGATCCCGACGCACCATATCAAAGCAAAAGATCGCATGCATGGTTGAAGTCGAAGCCATTCATAGAAGTATCACTGGAGGTTACGGAAGTTGAAGAAGGCACTGGAAGGAATGAAGGACGTCTTGGAGCAGTTGTATGTAGAGGCACCGACGACGGCAAAGAAATACGTGTTAATGTTGGCAGTGGGTTTACTGACGATGATCGTGATGCATTTTGGAATAGCCGTGATAGCCTTATTGGTCAAATAGTTGAAGTAAGAGCTGATGCTGTCACACAAAATCAGGACGGCACTTACAGTTTGCGTTTTCCACGTTTCAAAACATTTCGTGGTTTTCAACCAGGTGAAAAAATCTAAAAATGAAAGTCCAGGTGCACAGAGGTTTCGTGGGCGAAGTAGACGAAGTGTACTTATACACAGCGGCGGCATTTGTAGAGTGGCAACGCACAGAAATGGGACAGTGGTGCAAAGACCAAGGCATCGAGACTGATTTCACAACCGCCTACAGTGTGCAACACTATGGCGTGGAGTTTACAGTGTATGCAGAAATGACAGAAAAAGAGTACATGATTTATCTGCTGAAATTTGACAAAGGAGCAAGACATGAGCACAGAAGCACATAGAAGATTAATGGAGCAGTTCGGAGATATTCCGGGCATTACACAGCCTCAGGAACCTCAGCAAGCGGAACCAGCACAGACTGCACAACCCGTAACGGCACAGGAAAAGCTGTTACAGGAAATGCCAGATGCTCTGATATCAGACATGCCCATGGATAAGTTTGCACAATTGGAAAAAGTAGAGGTTGTTGATGCAAACGGAAGAAGCTATACTGTGACACTTGACAGCAAAGAGCAGGTAAGTTATAGTTTTGTGGACAATAACAAAACCCTGCGTATCACAATTTACTAGGAAAGCAACATGGCTGTGAAAAAAACCCGCGCACGAGCACCGAAAGCACAAATACCTGACATGACAGGATACGAAAGTTGGAGCCCACAAAAGTTTCATCATGTGCGAACACAGATGCGTGACTACATATATGAAAATTTCAAACTCAGTGACTTATTGCCCGGAGTTTGGAAGTGGATGAAAAATCAGGGATATTCAGCCACTGACATCAAAGCCGCCAAGGCCGCGACAGGCACAGAAAGTGTGCGAACTGTGGCGGCGATATGTGTTCGAATGTTGGACATGGGCGTGCCTGATTATTACGAAAAACACGCTGAATACTGGGAAGGACTGGATGGCACAAGCGGCACCATGAGACCTTTGTCAGAATATGTGTCGGAGGAGATTGCCAGAGCAATTGAACACGGCAAAAACGCCGTGGAAGAAGAAAAGGTCGAAGAACAGAAAAAAGGTTATGTGCCCTCTATCCAAGACCGCATTCGCGAACAGTCCTATGATGCCTGCTATGCCATTGACGCTTGGTTGGAAGAATATCGCAACACTAAAAAAGACTTTAATTTTGCTGGACACTTTGCTGAAAAGAATGTAACACAGGCGCATGCAAGAAAAATTCGCGACTTCTACACGGGCGAGTACGAGGAATATCTAGAACTTGTGAATAACTTTCCTACTCCGCAGCAAATAGCAAAACTCACAGACGAAAAAGAAAAAGACCTTGCCCAACAATTTCGAGAAGCATATGCGCACCTCAGCAAGACAGATATCAAAAAGCATCTGGAAGGACTGGAAAAGATTTTAGGTGCCTGTGATGTGGTAATCGACAAGGCCAAAACCACACGCAAGCCCAGGGTGAAAAAAGCACCCAGTAAAGACAAACAGGTTGCCAAAGTCAAATACAAAAAGCAAGATGACACATATCAATTGGTCAGTGTGAATCCTGTGGACATGTTAGATGCTAAAGAAGTTTGGGTATTCAATTGCAAAACCCGCAAATTGGGCAAATACATCGCGGACGACATGACAGGACCGATCACCGTTAAAGGAACAAGTTTAGCAGGGTTCGATGAGCACAAAAGCGTGCAGAAGACTCTGAGAAAGCCCGCGGATTCTCTAAAAGAATTCAAGAAAGCAGGCAAGGTTGCCCTGAGAAAATTTCTTGAGGACATCAACACCACAGACACCAAACTGAACGGTCGGCTGAATAGTGATACTATAATACTGCGAGTGAACTGATAAATACTAGTATGAGTTCCAACAGTATAGATCAATTTAAAGAGGGCCTTAGTTCCTTAAATCAAGCCATTGAAAGTTTATCAACCCAGCCTAGCCTGGGAGATAACAGCATCAGTGGTGACGCTATTAACGGTGGGTGTTACACTGAATTTCGCAGCACCGGCATAATTGATCTAGCAAAAAATCAAACACTGAAAGTCAAAGACGACGGCATTCATGTAAAAAACATTCACACCAAGAACATAGTAGGAGATGTTGAATTTCCTGGTGATGTTGAAGTCAAAGGAAAATTAAACTTTGACAGCACAGAATTAGAAAGCAGAATACTCAACGAAGTGGATGCTAGACTTGCGGTTTCCAAAGCCAAAATTGATCATACCAGCATACCGTTTGGTGCCCTAAAAGGCAATCATATTCGAGGCGGCAAAATTGCTGAACTTGAGAGCACAGGGATCAAGGATCAATCTTCCAAGCACACTATTCTGCTTGTGCATGACCAAGGCATCACAGTAGATAATATCCAATCTAATTGTATTGGTGTAAACAGAATACATAGCAAGAACTTAAACATCGATGCAATAACTAATATAAGCAACAATTTAACGGTCAACGGAGAAATATTCGCCAAGAAAGTAAACGTTGAAGAGTATGTTGCTGATACAAGGCTGGAAAGAACAGAACCTCTGCAGTTTCATGCAGACGAAGGCAGTAACATATATGGCAAGGGTTTGTTGTGGGTAGGCAATGGCCCCACAAGACAACTGTTGCTTAATCCGGATCCAGATAGATTCTATATGTCAGAACATCTGGATATTCGCAAAGAAAAAGAATATCACATAGGCGGCACCAGTGTGCTTTCTAAAGATAAACTTGGCGACACTGTTGTAACCAGTAAACTTACAAAAGTAGGAACACTTCAAAATCTCAAGACCACAGGCAGTGTGGAAATTGACCAATACATATTTTACAGTCATGTCAGCAATAGATTAGGGTTCGGCATTGAAGAACCCAACGGAACCATTGGTATTGCAAGCCTTGACAATGACTTCGTTATAGATGTAGAAGGCACATCCAGCAAAATTGGAAACTTCTCATCAACACCATTGAACATAATTACCGATAATGTTCCAAGAATACAGATTTCAGCCACAGGCAACAAGATAGTGATTGGCTCTAACATAGAGTCAAAGACTATTATACAAGGAAAAATTGGAATCAATGTTAATTCGCCCGACTGTGATATTGTCACCGCAGGACCTGTTAAATTTGAAGACAAAAAGTTTTCCGTTGGCTCTGAAGCGCCTAGACAGGGTGTTTGGAAACAGGGCGATGTGGTATGGAACGAAATGCCTAGGCCCACAGGTTGGGTAGGTTGGGTATGTATTCGCGACGGTTCTCCCGGAGAATGGAAACCGTTTGGGCAGATTGGTAAATGAAATGGTCAGCAAAGAATATAAACACCTTATAGAACAAACTAATGTTTGGGCACTGGCAGGACGTCTCGTTCCGATGATCTGTTTAGGATTAGTGTTTTTTTCTTATTTAATAGGATATGAGTCTGTGTTTGACGGTGCATTGATAATAGTTGCAGTTTTGTTTTTCAGTTTGAGTGTATACTGGTGGTGGTGGAGCACACTGAAAATTTTTCAGCTTGCCCAACTAATCAAAAACACAGAACAAAAAATAGATAGTGTCAGTGACAATATCAAAGAAATCCAGAAAGAAATCAGAGCTGATTTAGAAGAACAGAGATCTTAAGCTGTTTAACCTTTCCGACGAATCCTGACACGAGGATAAGCACAACCACTAGTGGGTCTAGGCTTAAACGTCTTGATTGGAAATGCCGCTCCACTTTCCACTCTGAACTTCGGCATCACCATAATACGATTCGGGGAACCCTGAAGAGCTTCTAAATCATCTGTTGCAAATCCGTCGTCTCGCATTGCATTCTGTTCAGCATATTGTGTTAAATACCCAAGTGCATCTGCAGGAGTCATTCCCGGATCTGCCTCTAATAAACAGGCTAACATGCCGCAAACTTGTGGACTTGCCATAGATGTTCCTTGGATTTTTACGACTCTATAGGCGGCATTTCTTGTGTCAGCAATTGAAATAGACCCAATATTGTCACCAGTGTCGTTTACAGCACTATTCACCGCTACTCCTGCAGCGTAGATGTCTATTCGTGGCCCACAGTTACTGAATTCAGCTTTTCTTTCATCCACAGCAGTATCTAATGCACCTACACAAATAACACCTGGAACACTGCCTGGTGTTGTGCCTCTGTTTTGATTACTTGTATAACTAGATGAGTTGTATGTAAAATCATAACTGTTGTTATAGTCTTGATCTGTTGATGTAGCTATTTTCTGGCTGTCGTTTCCGCCTGCACCTACAACAATAATACCTTCAGCAATAGCATCTTCAACTTCTGCGGCATTAGCTGTAAGATATACCGGAATATCAGGGTTAGTATTTTCTGCATATATTCCGCTATCTATAAGTTCTTGTGTTGTGAGTCCGCCTGCATCGGTAATAGTTGTACCTCTATAAGTTGCACTAGTAATATTCCCAAATCCTGGTGCGCTAAAGCTACGTACACTGCCGTAACTCCCGTTTACGATCGTGGGATTGCGTCTGCCCGTGTCTGGATTTATAGGTTTAGCAGCATGGAATTCTCTAATATATTCAAATACTAGATCTCCAATGTTACCGTTACCGTGATTGTCGCTGTATACATAGATGTTGTAAATATTAGCATCTGGAGCCCAGCCATAAGTGTTACCTGCAACTGTTCCTGCAACATGAGCTCCATGATTATCTCCGTATTCACCGGTGCCATAGTTATATGTTCCAGTGCCACTACCTAAGTCATGTTGAAACCAGTTATACTGAACAACTCTACTCCCGCCAGTGCCGTCTGCATTTACAGCATATTCCGGATGATCTGGATCTATATGGCCGTCTACAATAACAACATCTATGTTCTTGCCAGTGCCTGGAATAAAAGCAGATGTATTTTGACTGGTTGTGCCGTCAACTCCCCAGTTTGATATATTTGAGGTGTTTGTGTGCCTTAGTACACCCCAGTTTAGATGTGCGGCATTCTGGGTCCAACTTTTGTCAAATGTTCCAGTAACTGTACCTAATGGTTTATTCATTTGTAGAAATTCGGTAGGAACAACATCTGCTACTCTTGAATCCTGTTTTACTTGTTCTGCTTCGGCAGGTGTAAGCCAGTAGCGAGTGTTGCGGCTAATAGGACGTCTTAAAGAAACTTCTACAGCTCTGTTAGGAATAGTGATATCCCCACCTTCAGTTTCCATATCATTATAAAAATCTTCTAGGTCATCTTTGCTATTCAGAGTTACTGTATAGTCTACCAAGTTGACTTCTGGTTCAGGTGCAGGTGCTGCTCCCTCTGATGGCTGCCATACTGCCATAGTTTAGCCCTCTAGTTGTAATATTGTTAAATCTGCTGTTACAGTTTGAGTTGATCCGCTTTTGTTTGTAATGTTTACATATATTGTATCCGTTACAGGTGATTCGTTGTTGTAGCCGAACACTCCAGGAGATATTCTTACTGTCTCTGCAGTTGTTGTAATAACTTCTGCAATAACACCTGCGTCAGGTGAAGGGTCTGTCACTTCTGATCTTCCAGAATCATCTGTCCTTGCATCGCTATCGGTGTATACTCTAACCCAAGCAGCCGCATCGGTTTCTATGGTAAGTAAAGCATAACCTTTAAAGCCAGTTACATCTACATCTTCGTTTGCACCGTCTGCAATGCTAGATGTTGTTGCGGTTACTGTGGTTCTTCCTGCTAAACCGTTTTGGGAACCATTTACCCATCTTGATATGTTGCCGTCATACACTAATACCTCTCCGTCTGCAGGGTTAGAGATTGTAACATCAACAATATCTGTCAAATCTGCCGCAAGGCTGAGAGACGCCGTTCCTCCTGCTAGTTCAAGCAACTGGACACTACCAGTCACAGCACCCGAAAAGTTTATGGTAGGGCTAGGCAAATCCTCATCGCTGATACTGGTAACATGTCCTTGACTGTCAACCGTAACGCTTACTAGATTTGCGGCGCCGCCATAAGATCCTGCTGTGGCTCCACTGTTTGCGTGGTCAATGGTCAGCGTGTTTGTTGCACCTACTGTGGTCGTGATTTGATTGTTGCCCGATGCTACTAGTGTTTCACCAAGATCTACATCCTGTGTGTTGCTTCCGTCACTGAGTGTGATCGTGCTGTTTGCCAGCGACGAATTCGGCAACGTTGCTACATCTATGGTTGGCGTGGACCCTTCACCTGTACCGCCCGCGATGCTGATGCCAGTACCGGCTATCAAGCTTTCAACGTAATCGCCTGAAGTGCTGGTTCCTAGAGGAACTTCGCCGTCTAAACCTGTCTCGAGGCTGATAGAACCTGCGGATAAATCGATAGTTGCAGTACCAGTGATCCCTACCCCTGATGCGTTTACTAAATTCAGGGTAGGTGTGCTCAGCGACACGTTAAGGGCATTGTTTGGTTTGTCAAGTGAAAAACTGATTCCGTTGGTTTGTGATCCGTTTATAAGCAAAGTGTCAATGCTGTCCTCTACACCGTCGGTGAAATCAGTTATGTTGTTTACCACATGGTTGTGACTGTTATTAGCAACCTCTGCTGAAAGCGTTACACCTGAGCTTCCGTCGAAGCTTACATTGCCCGTTAAATCACCTCCTAAAGTCAGTGTCATTGTGCTTGCCCAAGCATCGGCAGAGTCCGCATTACCAAAAAATTCTTTTGTGGTAGAATCCACTAAGGTAGCATCGTCTTGAGCTATGACATCTCCCTTGACGTTGCCTTCAAAATCTCCCACAATGTTACCTTGAACATTTCCGATCACATTACCTTCGAAAGTGCCAGCTACTACTGTACCTGCTGTGATTGTGAGGTCTCCGGTGCTGACATCTGTGGCTGTGGTTGTGCCCAAAATCCATTTGTCTTCTGATTCGTCCCAGGCAACAATTGCATTGTCTCCTGCAGATCCACGTGCAATTAATATTCCACTGTCACTGGAATTATTGCTTACTCCTTCATTGAGCAGGATGAGATTGTCTTTGACGGTGGTGTTAGTTGTTTCAATCGATGTTGTAGCTCCATATACATTTAGATCGCCATTGACATTTAGGTCGTTGGGTATAACCACATTGTTTGGAAATGCCAGTGTTACTGCGGCCGATTCTGTTCCGCTGTCTGTGACTTCTATTTGTCCAGAAGTTCCGGTTATTGTAGCAACATAATTACCTGTGGTTTGAGTGCCCAGTGCAACCGCATCGTTGTCAATGGTTGCATTCAGCACAACTGCACCCGTACCGTCAAAACTTACTGTGCTTGCGGTGATGCCGCCGCCTGCTATACTGAAATTTTGTGCAGAAGCAAGTGCTGTGGCTGTGGCCGCATTTCCTGTAGTATCTTGGTTTCCTGTAACGTCTACTCCGGGCAGTGATATGTTTGCAGTGCCATCAAAGCTTACTCCCCCAATATCTCTGGCAGTTTGCAAAGCAGTCGCTGTGTCAGCGTTACCAGTAAGCGATCCATTCACCACAGCATTAGAAATTGTTGTGTTGGCAAAATCCACTGTGGTACCGTTGACAAAGCTCATGGTGTTAGAACCATTGCCAACGACAACATCGCCTGCTGTGTCTGCTAGTTGTACCTGTGAACCTGCGTTCAACGACACTGTGTCAGCGTCATGGTCCAACACTACGTTGGTGCCGCCACCGTTGGTAAGAGACACTGAACCACCTGCCACGCTCGAGATTGACAGGTTTGCCAGTGCGGTTATGCTGTTGCTTTCCACATCGCCGGTTATCTTGCTGACTGTGATTTCGTCAACATTTCTCCATGCACCGTTCGTGAATGCTATCAAATCATTTGTTTGAACATTCAGCAGTCCTACGTCAAGCAGTGAATCTAGTGTGGTTACATTTTGTATCTGTATGACACCGCCATTCACGTAGGCAGAAAATCCTGTGGTTCCGTCCACAGGTTGTGTGAGAGCTTCGTCGTCATAAAGGTCAAATGTAACGCTGTCAATCACATCTGAGTAGTAGGAATTTCCATTTAGTTCTACAGTGCCATTTATATCTTGCAGAGTAACTTCTGCACCATTTACCAGCCCATGAGGGTCTTGTGTAGTGATGCGTATTGGATTTGTCAATTGAATATTTACAATTGGATTTGTAACATCAGAAACGTCAAATCTAATAGTGTCGCTGTTCGTCCTTGTGATTTGAATGTCCGTGCCGGCCAGCAGATTCACTACTGATGTGTTGCCGTTTACATCAGTCAAAGTGAGGGGAACTGGATCATTTGGAGCACTCACTGCGGCGGTCAACTCATAGTCTACTTCAATCTGAAATGTGTCAGTGGTATCGTCTGGGTTAAACGCAACACCCCGGCTTCTAATAATATTCAACTCATCGGTAAAACTGTCTGCTTCTAGAACCGCTTCAATTGTAGATCCGTCTGGAGAGCGAAGATTAATCTTTCTAAAAAAATCGAAAAATGCTGCTGGCATTTGGAAACTCCTGGTTTAATTAAGTGTATTTATTCGAATATCTTTCTTTTTCTGCTTGACATGATAAGTAACTGAATATAACATATTGTTATTAAGAGGTCTTAGACGCTCATCCCTCTCTAAATATTCTGCGCATCAAACTTACTCACAAGGAGGCAAGAGATGGGTATTAAAGTAAAAAGCACAAAGGTTTTCAAGTATCTTCCCTGCGGACATGCACAACATTTTGATCGCGAAGCAGATGGTTCACCGGGAGAATGTGCATATATTCATGGTTATGACAGAAGCGTGGAATTTACATTCGCAGGCGAACCAGACAAACATGGATGGATTGTTCCGTTTGGGGAATTAAAACCAATCAAGGACTTTCTGGAATACTATTTTGATCATGTCACGGTGCTACCGGCGGATGATCCTCGCATAGGAAGCATTCCCGACACAATGACAGAAGCAGGGGGTCTGTTAGGAACCTTGCGTGTTTTGCCCAGTGGCGTAAGCATGGAGATGAGCTCACTGTTCATTTGGGAACATGTAAATCACTACGTATACAAGATAACACAAGGACGCTGTTATGTAGAAAAGGTGCGTGTTTACGAGCATGATCGCAATGACGCGATGGTAGAAGTAGATGAACAAACCGCAAAGGCGGACGCACAATGGAAAATGCCCAGTGGCACAACGCTGCCTAAAAAGGCCAGATGGGACTATGAAGCTCCGTTGGCTGCCATTGAAAGAATTAACGGCAATTGAAGAAACAATACAGGAAACAGGTCTTGGACAAACCACGTTATGTAGTGTGCCTAAAGTATGGCAAAAAATATCCTCCAGCTTATGTAAACACATTGCATAACATGGTGAAGAGAAATCTCACCCTGAATTACAATTTTGTTTGCTTCACAGAAGATCCAGAAGGATTAGACAAAGAGATATACGTAAAACCTCTCTCCCTGGTAAAGAACGTGGAGGGATGGTGGTATAAGCCTTTCTTCTTCAATCCGGATATAGGGTTGGATGGAACCATACTGTTTCTTGATCTGGACATGATTATATTCCGAAACATAGACAACCTGTTTACCTACCAACCCGGAAAATTCTGTATCATCAGAGATTTCAATAGATGTCGTAATCCAAATTATGACAAATTCAATTCAAGCGTGTTTAGATTGGATACAGGACAGCATGCAAATGTATACAGAGACTTCATCAAAGACCCCAAGACTAATTCCAGAAGATTTCAAGGAGATCAAGACTGGATAAGGCACAAAATCAAAAAAGACTACGAGTATTGGCCTGACGAGTGGATTCAAAGCTATAAATGGGAAATGAGGAATCGTCCCAGAATGGTGCTGGACCCTAGGGGTGGTAGAAACTTCGCGGACGTAGGAGAGCCCAATATCAAAGCAGAAACCAATATCGCCGTATTCCACGGTGATCCTAATCCACACAAATGCAATGATCCTTGGGTGATTGCAAATTGGAAATAAAGGCTGTATAATTTTATTATGACAAAACGCATTGGATTCGCATGCAAGTACATGCACCCAGATCAATCGCAAAAAAAGAAAGTGCTAGAGGAAATTCAACGTCCTCTAAATACCCGAGCAACAACCGTTGCATGGCTCAATAGACAGTCTCGTGAAGATGCAGAACAGCGTCTTTGGGAGTTGATGGAACACAACATTGAGTCGTATAAGAAACTAGTGGAATATGTAGGAGGATTACCACATGAACTTAGAATGGTTCGGCTGGGCAGTGATTGTCTGCCTGTTTATACTGAACCTACTTGGAGTTACTTTTGGAGGCGTAACGATGTGCGCCAGTATGCGGAGCGAGCGTTCGCGGAAGTTGGCGCCGGTGCTAGGAGGCTTGACGTTCGTCTATCTTTTCACCCTGGCCAGTTTACTGTTCTTGCTAGTGACAATCCCGACATCGTAAATAGAAGCATAGAGGAGTTTGAATATCATGCCGATATGGCCAGGTGGATGGGTTACGGTAGATCATTTCAAGATTTTAAGATCAACGTACACATATCAGGTAGACA
>Ga0102945_1000535_pt1 | contig 11541 bp, 11 predicted proteins | sample SalPonred_H2O_MG_FD_78207 | JGI IMG/M metagenome (GOLD analysis project Ga0102945, IMG submission 78207) | Salt pond water microbial communities from South San Francisco under conditions of wetland restoration - Salt Pond MetaG R2_restored_H2O_MG ...
CTGAGGAGGAGAATTCCTCGGCCCTGAAGCGCGCTGAGACCCGCATCACCGTCGCCGGCGCCGCCAAGTCCCTCCACTAGCCCGCACCGCCAGCGCATTTTCCCACACTCAGGGAAACTGACGGTCAATCCTTCTGAATTATGTCACCGTGCGGAAAATCTCCCAGGATGGACGAAGCGTCACGAACCGGTGCGGAACAGCGGTATCGTCACGTCAACTTGCAGCCCTCCGAGCGCTGCCGTTGATGCGCGAGCCGAACCACCCAGAGCCTGTGTTGATTCGCTCACCAAGGCCAAGCCCAGTCCGCTACCACCTGGCACAGAATTCGTGCCCCGTACGAATCGTTGGAAGACCGATTCGCGTTCGTCGGCGGTGAGGCCGGGGCCATCGTCGGCTACGGAGAGAATTAACCAACTTTCCGATAGTTGCGTGGACACCGAGATCGCGGACTGTGCGTACGCGGTGGCGTTGCCGATGAGTTCATCGATGATGCGCTCCACTACACCCACAGGGGCGAGGACCTGGGCATCGGTGCACTCCAGGTCAATGGTGATGCCCAGTTCGTGCGCTGCAATGCGAGCTGACTCGACCCGATCGGTCAGCACCGAGCAGATGTCGACCTCATCTGGCGTACCTGCTCCAATATCGCTGCGAGCAAGGGCGAGCACCTGATCGATCCGGCGTGTCAGACGATCAACCTCCTTGATCGCGGCTTCCGCTTCGTTGCTGACAGCGACGTCAGAAGCCGTGTCCTCGATGGCTTCCAGCCGAAGTCGAACACCGGTCAGAGGAGTGCGAAGGTGATGTGATGCATCCGCGGCAACTCTTTGAGTCCGAGACAAGATCCCCGATAGTCGCTGGGCGGTCATGTTCAACGTGGTTGCGACCTTGCGCACTTCAGCCGGGCCCGAACTGGGATCGGCGCGTAAGTCCAAATTGTCAGGCAGGCCTTCAGCGATTTCCGCGAGGCGCTGCAAGGGTGAGGCGATGGACCGGGCGAGCAGCCAGGCGATGAGAGCCGCTGCGATGACCACACTGACAACGAAGGCGATCAGCCACGTGAGCGTACTTTGGATCGCATCGTCGACGTCGTATTCGGGTAGCGAAAGACGCACTGCTGCTGCCACTTGGTAGTTCTGCACGATCGGTGCGGCGACGTAGCGCAGATCTGTCGCCAAAGTCTGGGAGTAGCGGACATCGGATGCGACGATGCCGACAAGTGCATCGTCGATCTCTACGCGGTCGAATGATCGGTCTAGTCCTGAGTCATCGCTATCGGCGACGAGTCTGCGGTCGGCATTCACGACAACGACGCGGGCTCCGGTTCGATTCGATACGTCTTCGACGGTGGCCTGCCAGTCGATGAACGGTTGCGAGGATAGGAGCGAAGCAGACGCCAGCGTTTCGGTCTCCAGATCCGAAATGAATGCTGCACGTTGGTCCGTTGCCACGACCAGGGCCAAGGGGACTGCCAGTGCAATCGCTACCAGTGCCACGAGACTGGTCATGGCAACTACCAGTCGTTTGCTCATGCGCGACTCATTGCGGGGGATTCAGTCGGTAGCCGACACCACGCACAGTCTGGATGAGATCGGGATCATCGAGTTTCTTGCGTAGCGATCCGATGTGGACATCCAGAGTCTTGCCGGTGCCCACCCAGACCGGATCCCATACCCGAGTGAACAGTTCTTGCCGGGTGACGACCTTGCCGGGTTCCTCGGCGAGGACGGCGAGAAGATCGAATTCCTTGGCGGTGAGATCGATCGCTCGATCGCCTAGAAGGACTCGGCGTGTATTGCGGTCGACCACCAGATTGCTGGCCTGCAACTCTGGTTCATTACGGCGACGACGTGCAATCGCGCGGATGCGAGCTGCCAATTCCCGAACGCTGAAGGGTTTGACCACATAGTCATCTGCACCCAGTTCCAGCCCGATCACGCGATCGGTTTCATCTCCACGAGCCGTTGCAATAATTACCGGAATATCACTGGTGCTCCTGATGTCGCGCAGTACATCCAGGCCTTCGCCATCGGGCAGACCGAGGTCCAACACCACTATGTCCACCCCACGCAGAGCCCCCATCACGTGGGTGGCGTAGGCAACGTGGACGATCTCGATCCCGTTCCTTTCCAAACCGGAGATCAATGGTTCGGAGACGGACGGATCGTCTTCGACGACGAGGGCTTTCATATGCCCATGCTCCCACGTCGCCGCAGCATGGTTGACCGATCCAGCGCGCGCCGGTAGAGGCCTTACCTCACCCTTACCTTGGCTTGGAGCCGCCTTGGTGCTGGTCGACCTACCTTCGTAACCGAGCGACCGATTCGGAAGAAAAAGACTGAAGGAGTATCGACATGCAACGACGAAGCGCGATTGCCGTGGCTGGAGCCGTGACCGGGGTTTTGATCGCCGGTTCGGTGGCCAGTGTTGCCGTGATCAACGCCGCCTCATCGAGCACTATCAGCGATGAAGCCCCCATCGTGGCTGCGGACGTGATCGAGCAACCAACCGGACAGATCGTCGAGTCAGCACCTGGCGTCGAACCGAGCCAGTTGCCCACGATCGTCATCCCCGAACCGATTGAAATTACCGCCGAAGCCGTCACGGACGAACGGTCGGTTGCTGTCGCAGAGCAACCGACGCCCACTCAGACTGCGTCCCAGGCTGAGGTCGAGGCCACTACCGAGCCCGTTCAGGTGGCTCCGAGCACCATCTCGGCCCGTCAGGCTCGGCAGGCTGCTACTGCAGCCACTCCGGGCACGGTCCTTGCTACGTCGCGTGTTGAGCACAGTGGTTACGACGCTTATGCCGTGCAGATCGAGCGTGCTGATGGCTCGGTGGTGACCGGTTACGTCGAGGCAACCTCCGGAGTGGTGTTCGACTGGGTGATCGACAAGAAGGTGCCAGCGCCCACGGCTTCGTACGCCGACGATGACGACTACGAAGACGATCGTGACGATGACGACGATCATGACGATCACGATGACGACGATCACGATGACGACGATGACGACGATGACGACGAATACGAAGACGATGATCGGGACGGCGACGATGACTAAGCACGCGCGAAGTGCGCCAGCAGCTAAAGGGCGTTCACGCCAAGGGGCTGCGGACAAGATCTGGGCCGTCGGCCTAGCGGGTGTCACATGTGTGGGACTCGTCGGGACGATGGGTGTGCGGGTAGCGCAAGACGCCGTAGCCAGCACGAATGTGCCCGACACCACCATCACGGACACGACGGCGGATGCCACCTCGATCTCCGTGACGACTTCCACGGGGCTGACCGAACAGCAACTCGACGAGTACGCACGGGCTCTTGAGGATGAGCGCCTCCGCCTTGAGGCCTATCACGCTGAACTACTCGATGCTGCTGCGAAGTTGCAGCAGTCAGTGGATGCGCTGGCCCAAAACCAGAATGTGGTTCCGGCGAGCGCCCCGTCTAAGAAGAAGTCGAAGCAGCCTGCACAGGCGCAAGAGCCCAAGCCTGCTGCGCAACCGCAGACGGCCACTCAGGCGCAGAAACCCAAGCCAGCAGCCAAACCGGTTCCAAAGCCGGCGGCAGCACCTCAGGTCTCGAAACCGCAAGCTCAGACGCGGGGAAGTTAGGCAGTCACCATGTCAACCAACGATGTGTTCGAGGCCCGGCGAGATTTCCGTGCGATGGGTACCGATTGCTCGGTTCTCATCTACGGGCACGGAACCGGTGTTGAGGCTCTCGCGGATCTTGCCCGCGGGCGGGTGGAGATCCTGGAGTCGCTGTGGAGTCGGTTTCGCCCCGAAAGTGAGTTGAGTCGGCTCAATTCCAGGTCCGGACACGGATCGGTACCGGTATCGGCCGAGACCGAAGGCCTGCTTCGAGCCATGCGCTCGGGTTGGGAATGGACGCACGGCGCATTCGATCCATCGGTATTGGCATCGGTCAGCGCGAACGGCTATGACCGCGACTTCAGCGAAGTCCTCGCATCGGAGTTCGTGGCCGGGGTGGGGGCTCAGGCGCCAGGGTTGGCTGAGGTGACGATCGGAAACCGCACTGTGTCGCTACCTCGCGGCGTGGGTGTGGATCCGGGGGCCATCGGTAAGGGTCTGGCAGCGGACATGGTGGCCGACGAGATAAGCGAAGCGGGAGCGATCGGAGTACTGGTTGATCTGGGCGGCGATATCGCGTTCGCCGGTACTCCAGGGCACGACTCGATGTGGCACATCGCGATCCATGACGAACGCGTGAATGATTCGGATTCGCCTTCAACCGGTGAGCGGCGCCACCTCGTTCCGGCGGGTGTGGAGCACGCCGGGATCGCTACGTCGACTTCATTAACACGCCGCCTGGCTCAGGGGCGCCATCACGTGATCGACCCTTCGACTGGAATCAGCACGGACGAGACTCTCGTCCAGGTGACTCTCGCCGGTGATCGAGCCTGGGAGTGTGAAGTGTGGGCAACTGCGGTGCTTGTTCGCCCAGAGTTGCTGGGCTCCCTCCCAGCGGGTACGTCCTGTGTGGCTTTCGCACCCGATGGGGCACCGCGTGACGACTTCAAGCACAACACACACAACGAGAAGGTGGCATGAACATGGATAACGTCGTTGAGATTCCTTGGACCTGGTTGGGAATCCGCGCAACAGGTGTCACGGCGTGGGGCCTTCTGACAGCCGTAGTGCTGTGGGGGTTGTTGCTGCGCACGCGACTGCTGGGCGGTTCCGTGAAGCCACCGGTGTTGCTCAACATGCATCGCTGGCTTGGGGCACTGGCCCTGGGATTCCTCGCTGTCCACATGGCACTTCTGGTGGTCGATCCGGTGGTTGATTTCTCGATCCCGCAGCTGTTCATTCCCGGAATCGCCCCTTGGGAACCCTTCGCCGTGTCGCTCGGAATCATCGCCATGTGGCTCATGGTGCCGGTGAGTGTGGTCGGCCGAATCCGTCAGAGGTTGGGGCGGCACGGGGCGAAGATTTTTGCCAAAACGCACCTGATCGCCTATTCCGCCTGGCCACTCGCCACCGCTCACTATGTGCTGGCGGGAACGGATGCGATGACCGAGTGGTCGATCGGCTTGATCATCACCGCCTCGGCCCTGCTCGTCTTCGGCCTGCTCGCTCGCGGCTTCGTGCCAGCGCCTCGGCCTTCCCGTCCGAGCGCAAGGCCCAACCGGCCGACGTCCGAAGGGGAGAAAGTCCCCGTAACCGTTGCGTAGGCGGACGACGGCTGGGTGCGAGCGGCTGGGGAAACGCTTCACTTCCCCCGGAATCGCCGCTGCTAACGTCGTTTCCCCCGGAACCCGGGGGAAACGCTCAGGTGCGGGCGCCGGGCTCCCACAGAACGTCGTCGCCGTTATTGGCGATGCGTCCGAGGATGAACAGCAGGTCGCTGAGTCGGTTCAAGTAAGTGGCGGTGAGCGGGTTCATGCCGCCGTGATACATGTCGAGCGCTGCCCAGGTGCTGCGCTCGGCTCTCCGGACCACAGTTCGCGCCACGTGCAAGTAGGAAGCCGCAAGCGTTCCTCCGGGCAGGACGAAGGACCGCAGTGCCTCCAACTTGGCGTTGTAGTCGTCACAAGCTTGCTCGATCGCCTCGACGTACGCATCCGTGATCCGCAAGGGTGGGTGCTCGGGGTTTTCGATCACCGGTGTGCACAAGTCAGCGCCCACATCGAACAGGTCGTTCTGGATGGTTGTGAGCAGGGTTCGAACGTCGTCGGTGAGGCCTCCCTGGGCCAAAACCACCCCGATTGCGCAATTGGCCTCATCGACGTCGGCATACGCGTGTAGCCGCGGGTCGTTCTTCCCGGTGCGACTCATATCCCCCAGGGATGTTGTGCCGTCGTCGCCGGTTCGGGTATAGATGCGCGTGAGATTAACCATTCCTAGACCCTAGGGCAGGTCGGCCCGTCGTGCAGGCAGGGTGCGCTCGTACGATGCCACCGTGGAGGCACTCAGTGTTGTCGGGGGGAATCGCCTCCACGGTTCGGTGCGCGTGGGGGGCGCCAAGAATTCGGTCTTGAAGCTAATGGCCGCGTCGCTACTGGCAAAGGGAACGACGACGATCACGAACGTGCCAGACATCGTGGATGTGGAGATCATGTCCGAGCTGCTGCGCCGCTTGGAGTGCCAGGTTGAGCAGGATGCAGCCGCAGGAAGTGTTCACATAACCGTTCCCGAACGCCCCCACCACAGGGCCGATTACGATCTCGTGCGTCGGATGCGGGCATCGATCTGTGTCCTGGGGCCGCTGGTCTCGCGCTGCGGGGAAGCAGATGTGGCGCTGCCCGGGGGCGACAACATCGGCTCAAGGGGTCTGGACCTGCACATCGATGGGCTTCAGCGGATGGGTGCTGAAGTAGTCAACGAGCACGGATATTTGATCGCCACCTCGTCCCAACTCCATGGCGCCGAGATCTGGCTGGACTTCCCGAGTGTGGGGGCCACCGAAACGCTGGTGATGGCGGCTGTTCGTGCCCACGGCCGCACAGTGATCGACAATGCCGCACGGGAGCCGGAGATCATCGACATCTGCACCATGTTGATTTCCATGGGGGCCGATATCGATGGGGTCGGGACGTCAACTCTGACGATCGAGGGAGTTTCGGAGCTCTGGCCCGTGGAGCACCGAGTTGTTCCCGATCGGATAGTCGCCGGTACGTGGGCTGTCGCTGCGGCCATCACGGGTGGTGATGTCACGATCACCGAAGCGAATCCGGAGCACCTGCGTATTGCCCTGGACAAGCTTGCTACCGCCGGCGCCGAGGTCGAGGCTTCACCGAGCGGCATTCGCGTGCAGATGGATCGCCGTCCCAAGGCGGTGGACATCGTGACCTTGCCTTATCCGGGCTTTCCCACGGATTTGCAACCGCAGTTCATAGCGCTCAATGCGATCGCGGATGGCGCCGCTTTGGTTACGGAGAATCTCTTCGAGGCCCGCTTTCGCTTCGTCCGCGAACTCGCACGGTTGGGTGCCGAGGTCCAAACGGACGGCCACCATGCGCTCATTCGCGGAAAGTTAGGTTTGTCCGGCGCTCCAGTTGAAGCAACCGATATCCGAGCTGGCGCCGGGCTGGTGCTCGCCGGGCTCGTTGCCGAGGGGCGAACCGATATTTACGGCGTGGGTCACATAGACCGAGGCTATGCAGGTTTCGTCGAAGACCTGCGAGGGCTGGGTGCCCAAGTGGAGCGGGTCACGAGTTGAGGGCTTGACGTGCTCGCTGTTCGTCTTGCGGCCAGACCATGATCCGTGGCCCATCCAGGGTGCTTGCCAGATTGGCCCGGATGCCGGCGTCTTCTAGGCGGCGCCGGACAATCTCGCCATCAACGTAGTTGGCGGGTGACGCGATGGGGGTCAGCATCCCGTATTCATCGGCCGACCCTGGCTTGGCGGCTGCGGCAACCACGGAGGTGCGCCGAGCGCTGAAGGCCCAGCGAAGGATCAACACCAGCACTCCGATCGCCACCAAAGCGATCATGGGCCCGAAGGCGTAGGAGAACGAGTTAGCCACATGCACATCGTGGCCTGCTTGTTGGTGAAGCGCCACTTCGACAAGGATCCGGGACGTACGCTGAGGGCGTGGAGCGGGGTTCTGGCGGCCAGGAGCGGCCTTGGCTGATGCGGACGTACGCCGGGCACTCGTCGGCCTCGGCCACCAACGAGTTGTTCCGTAGGAACCTCGCGAAGGGGCAAACGGGCTTGTCGGTGGCCTTCGACCTGCCCACGCAAACGGGTTATGACCCGGATTCGGCCATGGCGGCCGGCGAGGTTGGCAAAGTCGGTGTGCCCATTGCGCACCTCGGTGACATGCGTCGCCTTTTCTCCGATATTCCACTCGAGAAAATGAATACCTCGATGACGATAAACGCCACGGCGATGTGGTTGTTGGCGTTGTACGTGGTGGCGGCACAGGAGCAGGGCGCACAGCCGGCTCAATTGCAAGGGACCACCCAGAACGACATCATCAAGGAGTACTTGAGTAGGGGAACCTACGTCTTTCCCCCGGAACCCAGTCTGCGCTTGATCACCGACATGATCGTGTACTCCGTGCGGGAGGTACCGCAATGGAATCCCATCAACATCTGCAGCTACCACTTGCAGGAAGCGGGTGCCACTCCCACGCAGGAAATCGCCTATGCACTGGCGACCGCGATCGAAGTCCTGGATCGCGTGCGGGCGAGTGGTGCTGTTGCGCCATCCGACTTCGGGGATGTCGTTGCACGAATGTCCTTCTTCGTGAACGCCGGAGTGCGATTCGTCGAAGAAATGTGCAAGATGCGCGCTTTCGTGGAGATGTGGGACACGATCACGCAGGAAAGATACGGAGTGCAAGATGCCAAGAAGCGACGTTTTCGTTACGGAGTGCAGGTCAACTCGCTAGGTCTCACCGAAGCGCAGCCGGAGAACAACGTCTATCGGATCATGCTCGAAATGCTTGCTGTGACCCTGTCCAAGGACGCACGGGCCCGGGCTATTCAACTGCCAGCATGGAATGAGGCACTCGGGTTGCCGCGTCCTTGGGACCAGCAGTGGTCACTGCGTATGCAGCAAGTTCTCGCTTTCGAGACCGATCTACTGGAATACGACGATTTGTTTACCGGATCGCAGGTAGTCGAGGCGAAAGTCGATGAACTGGTTCGTGATGCCTCAGCGGAACTTGCCGTCGTCTTGGAGATGGGAGGAGCGGTCGCGGCGGTGGAAAGTGGCTACATGAAGCAGAATCTCGTGGCCTCCCTGAGTGAGCGTCGGGCGCGAATCGAATCGGGAGACGATGTCGTGATCGGCGTCAATGCCTTCGAAGTGAGCGAGCCGAGTCCATTGCAGATCGAAGGCGAGAATGCCGTCTACCTGGTGGACCCTGAAGTAGAAGCCGAAGCCATCGACAGTCTTGTGCGCTGGCGCGCTGAGCGCTCCGATGAATCGGTTGCGGAGTCGTTGGCGGCGCTGAGTGCTGCGGCTCGCGGTGATGGGGATCTGATGGCGCCCACGATCGCCTGTGCTCGTGCTGGGGTGACCACCGGCGAATGGGCAGGTGCTTTGCGCGAAGTCTTCGGTGAGTACCGGGCTCCTACCGGAATCAACGGAGCGCCGACGATCCTTTCCCGTGGACAGTCCGGTTCGAGTATCACCGCGGTCGCCGAGCGGGTTCGAGAGCTATCTGCGAAGCGAGGCCGGCCCTTTCGGTTCCTGGTCGGTAAACCCGGGCTCGACGGGCATTCCAACGGAGCCGAACAGATCGCCGTACGGGCCAGGGATGCAGGGTTCGAGGTCATCTACCAAGGAATTCGCCTCACCCCCGAGCAAATCGTGGATGCCGCTCTGGCCGAGGATGTCGATGTGATCGGACTGTCGATCTTGTCCGGATCCCATCGATCCTTGGTGCCGGCCGTACTGGAGGGTCTAGCAGCCGCCGGGGCCGGCGATATTCCGGTGGTGGTCGGAGGAATCATCCCCGCTGAGGACGCCGTCTGGCTTGGCGAGCAAGGCGTGGCTGCGGTCTTCACACCGAAGGATTACGACGTTGCTGTGATCTTGGATCAAGTTGTGGACCTTCTCACCGAATGACTGCATTCGGCCATCGCCCCCACTCATAAGGTTGTTCCGTGCGACTGCTTGTGGCTCGGTGCACCGTCGACTACCAAGGACGGCTTAGCGCGCATTTGCCCGAAGCCATCCGGTTGATCATGGTCAAAGCCGATGGATCGGTTCTGGTGCACGCCGATGGTGGTTCGTACAAGCCGCTGAACTGGATGAGTCCGCCGTGCTGGTTGACGCAGGCTGATGGACCTGCGCACGAGGATCAGCACGGGGACGCTCACGGGCAAACGTGGATAGTGGAGAACAAGGCCCAAGAGCGCTTGACGATCACCGTGCATGAAGTCCTGCACGACACTGAACACGAGATGGGCATCGATCCTGGTTTGGTGAAGGACGGGGTGGAAGCCCATTTGCAACGCCTCCTTGCCGAGCACGTCGAGTCTTTCGGCCCGGGATGGACCTTGGTGAGGCGCGAATATCCGACCGCTATCGGCCCCGTCGACCTGTTGTGCCGGGATGCCGATGGCGCCACAGTTGCCATAGAGGTCAAAAGGCGGGGGGAGATCGATGGGGTGGAGCAACTCACCCGCTACCTAGAACTCCTGAACCGCGATCCCCTCCTGGCCCCTGTTGCCGGGGTTTTTGCCGCCCAGGAGATAAAACCGCAAGCCAAGGTGCTCGCCCAAGACCGGGGAATCCGCTGCCTGGTCGTGGATTACGAGGCATTGAAAGGAACTTCGGATTCCAGCCTTCGATTGTTCTGAGCCTTTGGCAGACTGCCGGCATGGAGACCGCTATTCGAACAGTTGCCGTGATCGGCATGGGCACCATGGGCACTGGAATCGCCGAAGTGTTGGGCCGCCACGACTTTTCGGTGCGGTGTATCGACATAGACGACGACACCTTGGATCAAGCGCGCTTACGCCTGGAGGCATCGACGGAGCGCGCCGTGAACGGTGGCAAGATCACCGCGCAGGAGCGCCAGGCCGCCCTCGACCGAATCGGCTACTCGACCAATCTCCAAGAGTGCGTAACTGCCGACCTAGTCATCGAAGCAGTTACCGAGGATCTGCAACTCAAGCGAGATGTCCTCGGACAGCTCGACGGTTTGGTGCCCGACCATGTCATCTGGTGCACGAATACATCGTCACTGTCGGTTACCGAGATCTCCACGGCCGTCAGTAATCCTGCTCGGGTAGTCGGTTTGCATTTCTTCAATCCTGCACCGGTTCAAGATTTCGTCGAAGTGGTGCGAACGGTCGTCACCGATGAGGATGTCGTCCAGCAAGTACGCACGTTCGCGCAATCGCTCGGTAAGGAAGTCGTCATCTGTGACGACAAAGCAGGTTTCATTGCCAATAGTCTGCTTTTCGGGTATCTGAATCATGCTGCTTCTCTGTATGAGCAAAAGTACGCCACCCGCGAGGACATCGATGCCGCTATGCGGCTTGGTTGCGGATTGCCGATGGGGCCGCTTGCGCTCTTGGACCTGATTGGCTTGGACACCGCCTATCAGATCTTGGACACCATGTACCGGGAAGGACGCGATCGTCTGCACGCACCGAGTCCCATCCTCAAACACATGATCACTGCCGGCTTGAAGGGCCGCAAGACCGGGCGGGGCTTCTACACCTACGCCGAGCCGGATTCCCCAGAGGTGATCGCGGACGCACGCACCGGCGCAGGTCGCGATAACACGGTTTCGGGTCGATCGGTGGAGACGGTTGGCGTGGTCGGTTCGGGCACTATGGCCACCGGAATCATCGAGGTCTTCGCCAAATCCGGAATACCGGTCACCTTCGTGGCGCGGTCAACGGAGAAGATCTTGAAGGTGGTCAGCAACATTGATCGCAGTCTGGAAAAAGGTGTGCAGCGCGAGAAGATTTCGCAAGAAGATGCTGACGCTGCGCGCGCGCGCATCAGTGGGACTGCGCGCTTAGAGGATCTGAGCCATGTCGACCTCGTTGTGGAGGCGGTCGTGGAAGAGTTGAGCGTCAAGACGGCGCTTTTCGAGAATCTCGATGAGA